>Ga0210403_10000197_pt1 | contig 67628 bp, 53 predicted proteins | sample IncBWC19MmetaG_FD_150863 | JGI IMG/M metagenome (GOLD analysis project Ga0210403, IMG submission 150863) | Forest soil microbial communities from Barre Woods Harvard Forest LTER site, Petersham, Massachusetts, United States - Inc-BW-C-19-M | ecosystem: Environmental > Terrestrial > Soil >...
ATCGTCTCCAGCAGCGCAGAACGAGTTCAGGAAGCCATTAAATCGATCGGAGGAGCAGCACGGGGACAGGCGGTTGACGTCTCCGACGAAAAGGCTGTGGAAAGCTTTTTCACGAACCTTGGCGGCTTTGATCACCTGGTTTTCACTGCAGGTGACAGTCTGCAATTGAACGAGCTTGCTAAGACAGACCTTAAGCAGGCGAGGCACGCCTTTGAGTTGCGCTATTGGTCCGCGCTCGCCGCGGTCAAGTACGGAAGCCCGCATATCCGCAAAGGGGGCTCTATCGTGCTCACGACCGGAATCGCCGGCCAGCGCCCGCGCAGTGGATGGGTCATTGCTGCAAGCGTCTGCGGAACTATCGAAGCACTAACGCGTGCCCTGGCGGTCGAGTTGGCTCCAATACGGGTTAACGCAGTGTCTCCCGGCGTCGTTCGCACGAACCTCTGGCAGACCATGAATGTATCGGAGCGCGAACGGCTATTCGAGAGCGTGGGCAACAGTCTCCCTGTTGGCCGAGTCGGCGAAGCTGCCGACATCGCCCAAGCCTATCTGTTTCTGATGGAGGAAGGATTCGCCACCGGCCAGACTGTTGTCGTTGATGGCGGTACGGTCCTGGTTTAGCGTCGCGGGAATACCAATACAAATGAGGAGAGGATTATGCGTTCTAATATGCGAATCGCAAGGCTGACACAAACATCGCTGGTCCTGGGTGTCCTGACTTTCGGCATGATGAGGGTGCCCGCACTCGCACAGACTTCGCAGGTCGACAATCCAGATTGGGCGTTACGGTCTTCCGAGATCCATTGGCCGGCTGGACACACGCCGGCGGACGCGGACCTATTCGCTCATAACGAGTTGCTGATCCACGCATCCTGCTCGAATGTCTGGCAGCATCTCGTTCAGGCGCAGACTTGGCCTGAATGGTATTCGAATTCACAGAATGTGAAATTGCTGAACAGCCCGGACGGCAGCCTTCACCAGGACACACAATTCTCATGGGATACGTTTGGCGTCCACGTTGAAAGTCATGTACATGAATTTGCGCCGAATTCGCGTGTCGGCTGGTTCGGTCAGGTAACAGGTATGGATGCCTACCATACTTTTCTTTTGCTCAAGGCGCCTGAGGGTTGTCGTGTCGTCACCGAAGAGGTCTTGACAGGCCCGGGAGCGGTGGAGTTCCGCAAGAAAGACCCCAGCGCCATGCATAGGGGTCATGACCTTTGGTTGTCGGCGCTAAAGCAGGTGTCAGAAAAGTAAGGCCAAGCCGTCGTAGTAGAGGAGCCGGGTGTCCCGCGTCGCTCAAGGTGAGCGCATTACCTCCTCGGTTCTCTAATTGCTGCTCGCAGCTTTCCGCAGGGATTCGTCATTTGGAAATATGCGCGCGCCTTTCAGCAGCGCTCTACGGGCAGCTCCATGGTCGCCCAAGGACTCGTTCACGCTGGCCAGTGACACATATAGGGCAGGGTCCACGTCAGGAAAGAATTTTTCCACGAGCTCCAAGTATTTGCGTGCGCGGTCCTTATGGCCCGTCTGCTTGTAGAGTTCTGCCAGATCCCGGTTGCATGGATAGTTGTAAGGGTCGACCAGATTCCCCCGGAGAAATGCCTTTTCCGCCTCACCAGGTTGTTGCGTAGTCAGCAGGAACTCTCCCAGTCTGCAGTATTCAATGGCCGCGGGCTTGTCCGTCGCATTCAGGAGCGCTTCCTGTGCCGCGATCGCAGCTGGCCATTCCTGAAAATCAGTGGCAAACCGTACGCGATCCGTAAGCGCGGGTTGGAACCTCGCGTCCCGCTCCAGGATTTCGCCAATCAGCTTCTCGGAAGTTTGCCGATCGTTCTGCCGGTGAGCGGTCACCGCCAGCCAATGCTTTGCCTCCAGGGAGCTTGCATCGAGAGCCGTTGCACTCTCAAAATGTCGACGAGCCGTATCCAACTGATTTTGCTCCAATGCCACCTGCCCGCGAAGAATCTCCAGTTCCGCACTCGCTGGCTCGTTTTCCAGCGCCGCCAAAAGTGACGGCATGATCAAATTGTCTCCCAGGGCAAAGTGCGTCTCCGCCATACCCAGCAGCACCCGGCGGCCTTCCGCGGGATCCAGATTTGCTGGCAAGAGTCTCGTGCGCTGCTGCTGCAGCATCTTTATATTCTTGTCCGCCAGACTCGTATCCAATAGCGATCGTGGCGCGTGATACTCCAATAATGTGCGATCGTCCGTGTTGAGCACACTGCCGGCGCCTAATTTCCGAACGGCTGCATCGTCCAACGAGTAGTAAGCCAGAATCCCTTCCGGATGTCGCAATTCCAACGGCGCAAAATCCTCACGCACCGCCGTGTTTTTCCAGAGTTCTCTCATCCGGTTAAAGTTCATCGGACGCGTATCCAGGCGCGCCAGCACCATGAAATCCAACACCTGGGCATGCCACAGGGTGGTCTCCGGAAAGTGACGCGAGACGGTCGCCAGCACCATGCGCAAGTCCGCGGGATCCAGCGAATACCCCTGCACCCACTGCACAAAGTTTCCATCCGGCGCCAGATGCGCGCGCACGGCCGCGTAATATTCATCCGTGAAAAGCGTGGCCACGCCGGCGATCCACGGGTTGGAAGGCTCGGAAATGATCAAGTCGAACTTATCGCGCGAAGTCAGAAGAAAATTCCGCGCATCGTCCAGATGCATATGCAGCTTTGGGTCGCGCAGCACGCCGTGATTCAGCGTTTCCAGATATCTGGCCGCCTCCAGCACTGCCGGCTCGATCTCCACGCAGTCAATCCGTTCCACGTCCGGATACTTTGCCAAAGCCGCCGCCGTCATGCCGCTTCCGAATCCGATGATCAGCACCCGCCGGGGGGCAGGACCGAACACGGCTCCCAGATCAGCCAGCAACAATTGCGTCGGAGCGTCGCGGTTGGTGGCATCCACCTTTCCGTTGGTCGTCAGTCCCAGGTAATTCTCCCCTTGAATTACGGCGATCGACGAATTCAACCCATCGGCGGTGAACGGAAAGGCAAACCGGCCTGCGTTTTCCGCCAGGGTCAGCTGGCTCTGGTGGAGATTCCAGTACAACACTGTCGAGTAGGACGCCAGCGCACTGTTATAAAACACCGGGGATAATCCACCGATGGCCACCAGCAGTACCAGCGCGGCGTTTACCGCCAGGATTTTTCCGTGGCGTTCCACGCTGCGCAACTCAAGTGCAATTGCCAAAATGAGGTTAATTCCCGCGGTCAAGGCCAGCACGCGGAAACTTCCCAGCATTGGCACCAGCCAGAAGCCGGTGAATATCGCGCCACCGATCGCTCCGATCGTGTTGGCTGCGTAAGCAACGCCGACGGTCGCCGATTGCTCCGCTATGCGGACCTTTGCGGTCAGCAACACCACCACCGCGGGAAAATTGAACCCAAAAACCACCGCTGCGGGCAGCATCGCCAGGGCGCTGGTCACGAATTGCGCCAGCACCAGTCCTCCGAAGCTTCCGTGCGTCGCCCGCAGAATCGGGGGAACAATTGTCGGTAATTGTTTGAAGAAAAACAGAAACAGCAGCGCTGCCAGCCCTGTCCAGGTTTGCGTCCGTGAAATAGTCGCGAAAGAAACCTCGCGGCCCCGGGCGACCCACCGTTCAAAAAGAAAGCTTCCCAATACGATGCCGCCCAGGAATGTCGCCAGCATCAGCGTGAAAGCGTATGTGGAGCTTCCCAGGATGGTTGCCAGCAGGCGTGTCCAGCAGATTTCGTAGGCAATCGCCGTCGCGCCAACGAATCCGAAAACAATCAGCAAAAAAAGGATTCCAGCCTGCGGCAAATCTTCTCTGGCTTCATCGGCAGAGGCCGGCTCCGCCCCGGAACTCTCCGCCCCTTCCTTGTTTGCGCCACGCGAAATCTGTTGCGCCACCAGGCCTGCCAGAAGATTCAGCGCCACCGCGCAGGCAATCGTCAGCCGCAGTCCAAGCGCAGGCAACAGAAGGAAGCCCGCGAAGACGGTTCCCGCCACGGCGCCCAGTGTATTTACCCAGTACAACCTGCTCACACGCGAGCCAAGTTCCTTGGATTTCCCCGCCACGCCGCGAACCAGGATCGGAAGTGTCCCACCCATCAGAAACGTGGGCAGGAAAAGCACCAGTCCCGCCCCAACGAACCGCAAAGCAAGAAGCAGTGGTTTTATTTCATGAATGGCGGGATAGGCCGCAAAATAGAGGGAACGCACACCTTCGAGCCCCAGCAACGAAAGTGCTCCGGTGGCCGCTACGCCCAGTTCAATCCAGGCATAGAGCTTTAGAGGCTCCGCGTGGCTTTGCTTCCACCGGCCCAGGTACGCGCTGCCGGCCGCAAGTCCCGCCATGAAAACCGCTAGAACCGTCGCAATGGCATACGCGGTGTGGCCGAATACCAGTCCCAGCGCTTTGCCCCAGGCCACCTGGTAGATCAGCCCCGCGGCTCCCGAAAAAAAGAAGCACACCAAAATTCCAAGAAAACTTCGGTTCCGCCCCTCGCTTGTCCGCATTTAAGAAGTGTAAATTTGTGCGACACACTCATCAAACCAGTGTGTTCCTTTCACCACTAGTCTTTGCGCACTCCGGACTGGCAGAGCTTCTCACACGTGTCATACCGTTATCACAGGCAAGGTTTTTCAGACCTGAATCATTCCGGCTGAAAGGCGGGAATGACTGCGTCAAAGAGACTTTCGGCAAAGCTCTTCTCTAAAGTAGCGTGCCCTTGCAACCATCGAAAGAACAGCGGTCCATTGATTGCGTCGATCAACAGCTCCGGATCTGTTCCCCGCTTCAATCGGCCCGACGCGATAGCCTCCCGGATAAAGCGGCGTTGCATCTGCCGCCTTGGCATCACATATCGCTCCAAGAACACCCGCCGGAGTTTCGGGTCATCGTGAATGCCGGTGAATAGACGCGCCATGGTGGCACCATCGTCGGAAGCGAGGAACTCAGCCACATACAGCACATACCGCCGGAGGCGCGCTAAAGCCGAACCGCTGCCTGAAACGGCGTGGACAGGTTTCATATGTTCAAAGCACGCATCGAACAGAATCTCTTCCTTTGATTTCCACCACCTATATAAGGTGGCACTGCTAACGCCGGCAGCCTTTGCAATTTCGTGCGAACCGATGGCTTGAAAACCTTTGGTTTTCAGCAGTTTGTAAGCCGCTTCCAAGATGTCGTTCCGGGCCTGCTCACTTCTGGGCCGCCCGGCCGGTCTAGGAGTGACCAGGGTCTCAGCGCTCTTCATGACGAGGCACACTCATTACGAAAATAGTTGTTTCGTTTCGCTTTGGCAAGGAGTATAAACGAAACCAGTGGTTTCGTAATGATGTTCGGCACTCGAGTGATCACTCTAGTCGTACTTGAACGAATCGAACAGGGAGACCAGTTCGTGAGCGAACACGTCAGCATCTCACCCAACGAAGCCGCCGATCGCCTTGCTATCCGTGAGCTCGTTGAGGCCTATGCACACTGCGCCGATCGTCGCGACTCGAAAGGCCAGATGTCACTCTTTACCGCAGACACCCACTTTGTGGTGTACATGAATGCCAAAAATTCGACGCCAACACAAGAGCTGCACTCGCGCGAGGCGCTCGCTCCAGTCTTCGCAGGGCTGAACAAGTACGACGCCACCACGCACTTCGTCGGCCAGAGCACAATCTTCACGCTGACAGCCGACCGGGCCACAGGGGAAGCTTACTGCCTGGCGCATCACGTCACAGCGGATGGTGGAAAGCGACGCTTGATGCTTGCATCGCTGCGCTACCTCGACACGTTCGTCAAGATTGAGGGCGCGTGGCTGTTTTCGGAGCGCCTACTCTACGTGGACTGGCTGGAGGAGCGAGCACTGTCATGACACCTACTAATCAGGTGGCTTCAATGAGCGCGGCTGCAACGCATCGGGGGCATGGATGAGCGCGCTGACAGGCCAGACACGTCTAGTGATCATCGGCGCGACTGGAATGGTCGGCGGATATGCTCTTCGCTACGCGCTGGAGAACGCCGCCGTAGGAAGTGTGACCTCTATAGCGCGCAGGAAGCTCGGGATCTCGCATCCCAAGCTGCAAGAGGTTCTGCATCAGGACTTCGCGGACTGCTCGGCACTCTCGGAGGCGCTCTCGGGTCAGGACGCAGCGGTCTTTTGCTTGGGCGCTTATACCGGGGCGGTAACGGACGCGGAGCTTCGCACGATAACCGTGGACTACACGATCGAGTTCGCGCGAGTTCTTTGCGGCCGCAGCCCCAACGCGGCTTTCTCATTCTTGAGCGGGAGTGGCTCGGATCCAACGGGACGAAGTCGGATGCCCTTCGCACGCTATAAAGGAGAGGCGGAGAAGGCACTACTCGCGGCAGGGTTTCCCCGCGTTTACTTCTTCCGGCCTGCGTACATCTATCCCGTAGAGCCGCGGAACGAACCGAATTTTACTTATCGCCTGTTGCGCGGAATCTACCCCGCGTTTCGAATGCTGTTTCCCAACCAGGTGATTCGAGCGGACGACTTGGCACGGGCGATGGTCGATGTCGTCGCCCGGGGAACAGGTGAGCGGGGAAGCCTGGTTTTCGAGAACCGTGACATCCTAGCCATAGTCAAATCAATTCATCCCTCCACAGGGTGATTCAGTGTCTAGGCCGGTGGAACGGAGCAATTCGGGAGGAAGCGCATGCATGAATCTGAACACAGTGTGTTGACAAATAGGCTCGCAGCCAGAGAGAACTGGTCCCGCACCAACAGTGAGAGGCATCTCGTGAGAGCAAGAACTCGCGAGTTATCAATCGCCGTTCTGTGTCTGGTCGCGTTTTGCACCTTTCCGTTGCCAAACCATGCCCAGGTTCCGGTCTATGAAGTCACACCCGTAGAAAGCTCCATCAAATTTGGTGTCGAGTCTTCGGTCCCCATTAAAGGTACTTTCGACAAATGGAACGCAAGCATGAAGTTTTCGTCCACGGATGTGCGGAGCGGCTCTTTGGATATCGAAATTCAGGCAGATAGCGTGAACACCGGCAGCGGCATGAAAAATAACAAATTGAAAAGTAAAGATTTCTTTAACGCAGAAGACTCTCCCATCATCACGTTCAAATCCACGAAAGTCGTTCAGACCGGCCCAAACACATTCGATTTGGAAGGCGACTTTACCATTCGTGGCGTCACGAAGACCGAAAAACTCACGCTTACATCTACCGGCAAGGGATCAACCTCGGGAAGCATCGACGGCACTATGGCTTTCGATCGCAAGGACTACGGGATGAACAAGGGCATCCCCTTCATCAAGATCGCCAACCGTGTCGAAGTAAATGTCAGCCTGAAATGGAAATGGATCGGCGGACCTCCGCTGGTTTTCCAACAGTAACTCGAAATTCCACTTGTATGTACGGTCCTCGGGATTCCAACGAGTGAAACCGTAGAGAATGTAGCAAAGCAGTTCTGCCGGTTCGGGGCCGGGGACAGACGGGAAGTTCCCCAGATCGAACAAACGGCCGGGTGCCCCACGTTCCGCCTTTTGGTACGTGGGTCTTGGGTTGCTCCGTCCCGCGTGCGTCAGTTTGGAATTTTCAGGTTAGAATCCCGTTAATGCCGCCGAAACGTTCGCAAGTGAAACCTACCCCTGAGCCGACCTTGTTTGAAATGGGAAAGCCGGAAGAAGCGGGAAGCCCCACCAATTTTCTCAAACTCGGACGACCGTATTCTCAGCCGGGGTTGCTGCTCGGCACCTCGGCATTCACGGCCGCTGGATGGGAAGGCTCGTTCTATCCTCCGGGGATGAAATCTCAGGACTTTCTATCGTTCTACGCCACACAGTTTGCCACGGTCGAAATCGATTCCACATTTTACGGATGTCCTTCTGCGCGCACAGTCAACAACTGGTCCGCTCGGACTCCCGACGACTTCATTTTCTGCGTAAAGGTCCCTCAGGCAATCACGCACGAAAAAGCGCTGGTGAATTGTGGTTCTGAGTTCGAAGAGTTCGTGAAAACGATGGACATTTTGGGTGCAAAACTTGGCCCGATGATCTTTCAATTCCCGCACTTCGATCAGTGGAAATTTCCGAAACAGGAGAGCTTTCTCCTCGTGCTGGCGCCATTCCTGAAAAAGCTCCCCGCCAACCACAAATTTGTAGTCGAGATTCGAAACAAGAATTGGCTTGATGCCAGGCTCGCGGACATGCTCCGGGAGCACAACGTCGCCTTGGCCCTGACGGACACATCGTTTGTGCCCCGGCCCTGGGAGATAAAGGATAAATTCGACACGATTACTTCGGACTTCGCCTATGTCCGTTGGCTGGGAGACCGGCACGGCATCGAGAAGATAACGCGGGCATGGGACAAGACAGTCGTCGACCGGAAAGACGATCTCCAGAATTGGGTCACCATTTTAAAAGAACTGGTCCTGAACAAAAAGATTCGCCAGCTTTTTGCCTTCGCCAACAATCACTACGCCGGGCATGGCCCTGCGACAGTCAAGATGTTTTGGGAACTGTGGGAAAAGAAATAGGCCGGACGCGTCCGGGCTCTACGGCGCGCCTCGCTTCGCCTTCTGCGCCTGCCCCGCCTTGGTCTTCAATCGCGATTGTTCGTACATCTCGATCCACTTCTCGCTCGAAATCGCCGAGATCAGCTTGCCAATCGCTGCGAGCGGCAAATCGTCCGGCGACTCGAAATGAACGCAACACTTCCCCATGTCGAGCTTCTTCCCCGCCGCCGCAAACGCCGCCTTCAGCTGCGCGAGCTGACTCGCACTCCAAAACGCGCCCATCAGGTAGAGCGAGCAGTAGTTCTTCTGCGACGAGAGCGCGACGTAGCAGATCGGCTGCTTGTTGTAAGTGTCTGGATATCGAGACAGGGGGATCGTCCAGCCGATCGTGCCCCACACGATGCACTCATCGTACCCGCGCGGAATGTGCTTGTTCACGAGTGCGCGCACCGTCGCGATCGTCTTCGCACGATCGGCGGGCAGTGAGGCGATGTATTGCGCTGGCGTCTTGACGTTCGATGGTGGTTTCATGGATTCGTCGCCTTCCCGAACGAAGTGTATCACCGAACATTTGAAATCCAGCCAGCCGCAGGGGCCGTAAGTATCGCGTAAGTCCTAGCCGTGCGCCGCACGTTCCGCTTTACTCTGAGCATATTAGAGCGGGGGCCTTCGGTACGTGGGCTAGGACTGGCTTGGCATTTCTCCTCCTCAAAAAACAAAAACCCCGAACGTCTGTGTCCGTGGTTCACACGGCAAATTGGTTGCGGGGGGGCAGATTTGCCTGCCATGAGCAAAGCGAAGGGAACTGACGACCTTCGGCCCACGAATCCCGCGCCGTTTGCGGGATTCGCGTAAACAAAGACAGCCCGAGTCTTGGGTTTCTTCTCGCCCAAAACAAAAAGGCCTATCTCGGTCATTACGCGTGTGACTCCTGCCGAATACTTCGCCGTGGCAAAACTTGGACCGGATTATTTGAGATCTCGGCCGCCCTCGCTGTCGGGAAATGTCCTGCGCAATCTTTAGGGTATAGACCGGATTGTGGCTGGAATCCGCGTCCGATATCGTCCGACCATGTCCGAATTTCCGTTCGTCAGTCGAGAAGTTTAAGCGGCACGACGAGCATCACGGGAACAAGGCCTCGTAAATATCTGGAGCCTCACAGAAATGGGACTCCAATGGCGGTAGCTTTTCTGGGGGTATGGAATGAGCACGCGGAATCATCCTTGGCCGTGGTACGCAATTCTGACCAAGACCGGCCGGGAGAAGAATGCGACGTTGCTACTGGAAAACTCTGGTTTTGAATGTTACCTCCCTGTCAGCAAATCCAGCCGCAGGTGGTCCGATCGTACGAAAGAAATTGAAGTGCCGCTGTTCCCGGGATATTTGTTTTGCCGGATGAATCCGAATGACCGGTTGCCGGTTTTGATTACACCAGGCGTGGTGCAGATTGTTGGCGCCGGCCAGACGCCGATTGCGATCCAGGAGCACGAAATTGCGGCTATCAAACGTGTGGCCAGCAGTGGACTCTCGGCGATGCCGTGGCCGTACTTACAGGTAGGCCAGACGGCACGGATTGAGGAAGGGCCATTGCAGGGACTGAGCGGAATCGTGGTGAGAATCAAGTCCGGATTAAAACTCGTACTCTCCGTCCAATTGCTGCAACGCTCGATTGCAGTGGAAATTGATCGCAGTTGGATTCGAGCGACGCGTCCCACCGGAACCGAGGAACATCGGAGCGCCACACAAGTGCTGGACCTGGCTGCCATTTAAAGAATTTGAACCGGAGTTCGCCCAAGACCCCGGGTAATCGTGTGGCGAATTGTTTTTGCACGGCAAGAAAAGGCTGGATCTACGTCCCACCAAATCCGGCCGGTAAAAATCCCTTCCCCCAGCGGACCTCGAGAAGAACATGCAATTTCTTGTATTCATTGCCGCACTATTGCTTTCCGCAGTGTTCACGCGTTTGGTTCGCGATTACGCCAACCGGCATGGCTGGGCTATGCCGCCGGCTTCGGATCGTCACATTCATACGCGGCCTATCCCGCGGCTGGGTGGAGTCGCGATTTTCCTAACGCTCTGTTGCATCGCGCTGCTAGCGCACTGGGTGCCGCAGCATTTCGGGATGAATGAATTTCCGTTGTCACAGCTGACGGTGAAGATCCTTGGGCCGGCAACGATTATTTTTCTGCTCGGGTTGATTGACGATTTCGTCGACATCAGCGCCTACACCAAGTTTTCCGTGCAGGCACTGGCGGCGGTTTTGTTGTATTGCAATGGAATAGGAATTTCTCAGTTGACGATTCTCGCCGGGCACCCGCACCTGGGATGGCTTGTGGGACTTCCGCTGACAATCCTTTGGGTCCTCTGGATTACGAACGCGTTCAATCTGATTGACGGGCTTGACGGGCTGGCCGCCGGTTCGGCCCTACTTTCCACTCTGGTGAGCTGCGTTGTGGCCATGGTTGGCCACAATGAAGTTGTGCTGGTCCTGACGCTCGCCCTGGCCGGTGCGATCGGCGGGTTTCTGCGTTACAACTTTAATCCCGCGTCGATCTTCCTTGGTGATTGCGGGAGCCTGCTAATTGGATTCCTCATCAGTGCGATTGCCATCGCGGGTTCGCACAAATCTCCGACGATGGTGGCGGTAGCGATCCCCATCGTTTCGCTGGGGCTTCCGATCCTGGACGTAACATTTGCGGTGCTGCGGCGTTTCCTGAGTTACAAGCGTCTGTTCGCACCTGACCGCGAGCACATTCACCACAAATTGCTCGGCCGGGGAATTTCGCACCGGCAGACGGTGTTGTTGCTTTACGGTGTGAGCGCTTGCTTTTGCCTGTTCAGCCTTCTGTTGCTGAATCCGGGAGGTGCTGCGCTGGCGGCGGTCCTGTTGGTCGTCGGGATCGGTGTGCTGATTGGGGTGCAGCAGTTGAAGTATCACGAATTTCTCGAACTGGGCCGCGCGGCAAGCCGCACTCTCAATCAGCGCCATGCCATCGCCAACGGCATCAGTGTGCGACGTACGGCGGACCGCCTGGAGACGTGCACCAACTTGTCACAGTTATCCCAGATTTTGCGGGAGTGTCTGGAGCCGATCGGATTCGATGGCTTCGGGCTTTATCTCTCCACGGGATTGCCAGGGCAAGCGGATATCGGCCCCCTCAAAATGGTGAGCCGGTCCAAGGTTCAGTATTTTTGGGACCAATTGCCGGAACCGAGTGATGCGAATTGGAGTTTGTCGTTTGGCCTGACAAAACGAAACGGCAAATCGCTGGGTGGATTCACTCTCTACCGGAAGAACACCGCCTCTCCGCTTTGGATAGATCTGGATGCGTTTACGACAACAGGATTCTCCAATGCGGTCGGGGCTTGCGTTGAAAACATTCAAAGCGCCTGGCCGAGTTGCGGTGAAGAAGAACAGAACAAGAAGCCGGCTTACGAACCGGGCGGAACCGTGATTCGCTCTGGCTTTCGCCAAACGATTCCGGTTCGAACCTCCAGCTGAAACTTAAGCTTGATAAGCATCGCGGCGAAGAGAGGGCCGGACAGATTATGGATAAGAAAACGCGGACATTGCGAAACGGGCGGGTAGCGGAAGAACAGGATTTGTGCCGTTTGTTCCTCTCCGGTCTTACCCGGCTGGCAGCCGCAGTGTTGTTTATTACCAGGGTTCTGGCGCTCGGATTGGCTGTTTCTTTCCTGACCATGGGGATAGCCGCGCAAAATCCGTCTGCAAGTGCGACAAACGAGCAGACGCCCAACTGCGATAACCAGATTCGCTCGACGTATCTGCTGGGACCCGACGATCAATTGGAGATCTCTGGACAGGAATTAATGGATATTTCTACTAAGCCGGTCCGCATCGATGGCGAGGGAGACATTCAATTGCCGCTCGCAGGCTCTGTGCATGTCGCCGGTTTGACTGTCCAACAAACCGAGCAGAAGCTTGACGAAGTTTTGACCAAGTACATTAAGCAGCCACAGGTAGTGGTAAATGTCGTGGAGGTTCGCAGTCAGCCGGTTTCCGTACTTGGGGCCGTGAATTCTCCCGGCGTCCACCAGGTGCAGGGGCACAAGACCGTAATGGAGATGATCGCTTCGGCCGGCGGGATTCGCCAGGACGCTGGTTACAGCATTCGAATCACACGTGAGCTGGAATGGGGCTGCATTCCGTTGCCCGGAGCCCATTTGGACGCATCGGGCAAGTACAGCGTGGCGGAAGTGAACTTGAGAAAGATCATGGACGCCAAAACACCGGAAGAGAACATTCAGATTTTTCCGCACGACGTCATCTCCGTTCCGAAGGCGGAGATGGTGTACGTGACCGGCGAAGTTCATCGTTCCGGCGGATTCGTTCTTGGCGAGCACCAATCCATTTCCGTGCTGCAGGCGCTTTCGCTTGCAGAAGGCTTGAACACGGGCGCCGATTCCCGGCACGCAAAGATTTTGCGGCTGAAGCCGGATGCCGATCAGCGCGAAGAAATAAGTGTGGATGTGAAGGACGCGCTCAACGGGAAGAAACCTGACTTTCCGCTGCAGGGCGAGGACATTTTATTTATACCGGGCAGCACTGGCAAGAAAGCGGCACTGCGCAGCATGGAAGCGGCGATTCAAGTCGGGACCGGCCTTGCCGTCTGGCGTGTGCCTTGAGACTTGGTTTAAGGGGCTGAAATGAGAGCTTCGGAATTTCCGATTCAGAGAAAGAACGGCCGTTCAGCGGGAATTGACCTGTGGAACGAGCAGCGTCCGCTGGCCTACAAGCATGCGGATTCACTGGGACAGGATATTGGCGGGCCGGGAAGCTACGACAGTCTGCGGGAGCACTGGCAGACTGTGTTCCGTCATCGCAAGACCCTGCTGAGTTTTATCGTCGCGGGTCTGGTCGCAGCCATCCTGATCAGCCTGATCCAAACCCCGATCCATCGCGTACGCACTTCTCTGGAGATTCAAGGCACCAGCTTTGTGGAATCGAAGGGGCCTAACGACACGGGTAGCAACAACGCTTCCCCGGAGTCATACGTGGAAACCCAGGTCAAACTGCTACAGAGCGAGACTTTGCTGGAGCACGTCATAGACAAACTGAAGCTCCAGAACGAGCAGCCGAAAACCGGATGGCGCGCGCTTACATCACGCATCCACCACATGTTCCAATTCTCCGACCCCTCAGGTCTTCCGGAACGCGAGAAATTGATTCGTGAGATTGAGCGCAATCTCACCGTGCGTACTTCCGGCAACTCGCGCTTGCTAGAAGTGACGTACGAATCGCCAGATCCCAAGGGGGCGGCCGATTTCGCGAACACCCTGGTCAGCCAGTTCATCGAATTGACCCAGGAAGAGCGATGGAAATCCGCGCAGGGCACGGCGGAATGGCTGACCAGCCACCTCGACAAAATGAAAGCGCAGTTGGAACAGTCCGAGACGGCCATGCAGGAGTACGCGCGAACTTCCGGATTGTCGTTTACGTCGGAGAAAGAAAACCTGGCGGAGAGCCGCCTGAAAGAGTTGCAGGATGCCCTCGACAAGGCTCAGGCAGACCGCATCGCCAACCAGGCGAAACTTGAGGGCGCGAAAAGCAAGCCGGTGGATACCTTGCCGGAAGTTCTGGACGACACAACGATGCGCGAGTATCGCCAGCGGTTGACCGATTTGCAACGCCAGTACGCCGAACTCAGCGCGACGCTGACGCCGGCGCACCCCAAGGTACAGCGTGTGCAGGCGCAAATCGACGAGTTGAAGTCCGCGATCCAACGGGAACGGTCAAACGTGGTCCACCGCATCGGCAATGAATACTCCGCTGCGTTGCGCCGCGAGACGCTGCTTTCCAAGGCGCGCGACACGCAGGCAAAGATTGTGGCCGATCAATCAGAGAAGGCCATCCACTACGACACTTTGAAGCGTGACGTGGATTCGAACCGCCACCTGTATGAAGTGATGCTGCAACGCGTGAAGGAAGCCAGCTTGGTCGCGGCCATGCGTGACAGCAACGCAATAGTTGTCGACCGGGCGCGGCCGCCGCTTCTCCCTTACCGCCCCAGCCTGCCAATGAACTCAGCCATCGGATTGTGCAGCGGAGCGCTCTTCGGTTTTGGATTTGTGCTGTTGCGCGAGCGCGTTAATCGCAGGATCAGCGCTCCGGGCGACGCGCAGGCTTATCTGGATTTACCAGAGCTGGGCGTTATTCCGCTGGATGAGTCCGCCATCCCGCGCCAGATTTCCGACGGCTTACGTCCCCGACGTCCGGCTCCGGCTCTCCCCGCGTGGAAACCGAATGGCCCGGAGCTGGCCACGTGGAAGCGAAAACCTTCCATGGTTGCGGAATGCGCGCGCACCACGCTGACATCGATTCTGTTGCCTAATGAAAATGGCGAGGGTCCGCAAGTGATCGTGATCACCAGCCCGTGCCCGGGAGAGGGTAAGACAACTGTGGCCTGCAACCTGAGCATCGCGGTGGCGGAAATTGGGCGCAAAGTGCTGCTGATCGAAGGTGATTTGCGGAGACCCAGACTCAACAGCGTATTCGGCGTCGGCAACAATTGGGGATTGAGCGACGTGCTGCGCGGCGATGGCGACCTTGAAAATGTTTCCGTATCCCATCTGGTTCGGGAAACCGAGGTGGCAGGACTCTATCTGCTGCCCGGCGGGAGTTGCGGCGTTACACCCGCGAATCTTTTCTATTCTCCGCGCATGGCGACGTTACTGAAGAAACTGAGAACGGAGTTCGACATGATTCTGATTGATGCGCCCCCGATGATTCATCTTGCGGATGCACGCGTTCTCGGACACCTCTCGGACGGCGTGGTGCTGGTGATTCGCTCGGGACAAACCACGATGGATAGCGCGCTCTCCGCTTCCCAGCGATTCGCGGAGGACGGCACACGCGTGCTGGGCACCATTCTGAACAGTTGGGATCCGAAAACCGCCGGCGGGTACGGCTACGGAGGCTATGCCGATTATCAGGCGGCTGCCAGAGGGTAGTTCTTGGCCGAAGTTGTCCAACACTGAATTCTGCAAATAGGGAACCCCACGCTACGTCATGCTCTTTGATTCCCCGGCATATTTTGTTTTCTTAATCCCCGTCGTGCTGATTTACTGGCGGCTGAACCGTCGTGAGCAGAATATTTTCCTGCTGCTCGCGAGCTACTTCTTTTACGGATGGTGGGACTGGCGATTCCTGGCGCTGATGATCTGCAGCACCACGGTCGATTTCCTGATCGCCCACAAGATCGATCCAGAGCGCGCTGCTGCAAGCCGCAGAAAGTGGTTCATCTTCTCGCTGGTTTTGAACTTTTCCATCCTCGCCACGTTCAAGTATTTCAATTTCTTTGTGGACTCTTTCTCGACGATGCTCGACACGCTGGGTGTCCACAATATTCCAATGCCGCTAATCCGTATCCTGCTTCCGCCGGGGATTTCGTTTTACACGTTCCAGGAAGTCGCCTATATCGTGGACGTATATAAGGGGCGTCTGCAGCCAGCGAAATCGTTTGTGGAGTATGGCCTGTTCGTAAGTTTATTTCCCCACCTGATCGCCGGACCGATTCAACGGCCGGGGCACCTGTTGCCACAAGTGCAGAAGGAGCGAACGTTCGACGCGGACCGGGTTTTTGACGGCATCATGCTGATTTTCTCAGGGCTCATTCGAAAATGCGTCATCGCGGACAATTGCGCGGTGCTGGCGAATGCAGCCTTCGGCGGGCAGTTCGGAAAGCCGACGTTGTGGGTTGTTCTACTGGGGACTTACGCCTTTGCGTGGCAGGTATACGGAGACTTCAGCGGCTACAGCGACATTGCGCGCGGAAGCGCTCAGTTGATGGGCTTCCATTTCATGGTCAATTTCCGGCAACCGTATCTATCGCAGCGGTTGCAGGAGTTCTGGCGGCGCTGGCACATCAGCCTGAGCACCTGGCTGCGCGACTATCTCTACATTCCATTGGGAGGCAGCGCAGGCGGAAAGTTGAAAACGTCGATGAACCTGATCATGACGATGATCTTGGCGGGCCTGTGGCACGGCGCAAACTGGACTTTCGTTATTTTCGGCGCGATTCATGGCGTGGTGCTTTCCCTCGAGCGACTGATCTTTCCGGCCGCCAAGGAAACGGCCGGCGCTGTCCAGGCGCGCGGCTTTGGCTATTGGCTTTCGATCTGGGGCCAGCGGATTCTCACATTTAACGTCTTTTGCCTGAGCCTGGCTTACTTCCGCGCTACATCGCTAGCGGCTGCGACGGAGTACCTTGGGGGCCTTTCGAATTTGGCCTGGCGCAGCGAATACGGAACTGCGTTCTTGATGCTGAGCCTCTTCGCCATACCGCTGTTCGTCGTGGACCTGTTAATGGAAGCCAGCGACCAGGAATATCCGTTTGCAAATACGTCGTATGCGTTCCGCACGACGCTGGCCACTGCTTCGTTTGTCGTGTTGGCGTTTTTTTCGGGGAGCAATCTGAATGCCTTCGTTTACTTCCGGTTCTAAATCCACGGCCATGACGTATGCGAAGGCCCTCGCGGCCATCTGCGCGGTGCTCATTCTCGTGCTCGAGACTGCGTCGGTCTATTTGCTGAAGCATCAGTCGGGAACGTATGCGCGGATTTCGCGGCAGTATGACGAAGCGCTGAAAATGCGCTCTGCTGGCCCCGGTGAGCCGCCAAGTGTATTGATAGTTGGGAATTCACTTTTGCTTCACGGCGTGCAGTTGAATCGACTGCAGGAGCTGACTTCCTCCCGAATGCGCCTCTATCCGATTTTTCTGGAGGCGACGGGCTATTACGACTGGTTGTATGCGCTCCACGGGCTGTTTCTGCGGGGAGCGAGGCCGCAAGTGGTGGTCCTCGGCGTCGGTGTGAACTATTTTCTGGCGAATGGCGTTCGCCAAGACTATGCGCCGATGATGTTTTTTAGCGCGCGAGACACGCTCGATGTTGCGTCCGATTTGAAACTGGATCGCACCGCGTCCAGCAATCTTTTGCTGGCTCATTCGAGTACCTTCTGGGATACGCGCAACGCGATTCGGATGCAGGTCCTAAACCACATGGTGCCGCATCTCGAAGACCTCTTTTCGCTGGTAAATCAGAAGCCCGCCGTTCCAGAGGGCAGGGAATTTGCAGAGATAACGATTCCCCGCCTGCAGAGGCTGCGGGAAATGTGCGAAGCGAATGGCGCCAGGCTGATTCTGCTTGTGCCTCCGACCTTGGATTCGGGGAACGCTATCAGTGAGATGACCGCAGCGGCGCAGGCGGCGGGAGTTGAGGTTTCCGTGCCCATCGATCCAGCAACGCTTTCGGCGAAGTTTTACCAGCCGGACGGAATGCACCTCAACCGGGATGGCGCGGTGCTGTTTACATCGGCGCTGGCCAGAGAGCTTCCTGAAAAAGTAGCTGCGCATGAAACGTTGGCCGCACAAAAGTAGAACTGCCCCATACGACGGAATTCGCGCCAAGCAAGAATGGCAAAAAGTCCGTGGCATTCAGGAAAAGAAAAGCGAGCCCAAGCATTGAGTACTGAAGCCCCAAACGTATTTGCGCTGGAGCAAAGCGAGCGTTCCTCGCTGACCGCGGATTTCAGCTGGACTTTCGTGGGCAACGCCATTTACGCGGCTGGCCAGTTCGCCACGCTGATGCTGCTCGCGAAGATGGTGCGGCCGGAGCAGGTCGGGCAGTACGCGCTGGGCCTTGCGCTGGTCTATCCCGTGATGATGCTTTCGAACATGCAACTGCGGTCGGTGATGAATTCAAGCGGGAACGACCGGGCGCAGTTCGGCAACTACCTGAGCCTCCGGCTGCTGACTACCTTGGCGGCCTTCACCGTGATCTTCGGCATCACACGAATTCTGCAATATGACCAGGAACTGACGGCGGTCGTCTTGATGGTGGGTGTCGCCTACGGAATCGAGACGATCAGCGACGTATATTATGCGCGGCTGCAACTCCACGACAGAATGGCCGAGATTTCCAAATCGCTGATGGCCCGGGCGGTTCTGTCTGTGTTCGCGCTGGCGGCGGCTACGTATGTGACGAGAAGCGTGGTCTGGGGTATCGCGGGCGTCGCGGCGGCGCGTGCCGTCGTGCTCTTTGGCTACGATACACGGGAACAGACGCATGTTCTGCGCAAACAAACTAAATGGTTCTTGCTGAAAGGAGAGTTGGCGCCGCGATTCGATGCCGGCGAGCTGCGCGAACTGTTGTGGCGGAGTCTGCCGCTGGGAATCGTCGTGCTTCTGACCACGCTGAATTCCAGCATCCCGAGTTTCTTCATCAAGCATGGGATTGGGGAGCGTGATCTGGGTATCTTTTCCGCGCTTGGGTTGACCATCTCGGTCGGGAACATGGCGGTCGTTTCGCTGGGACAATCCGCCTTCACCCGGTTGTCGAGAGCCTATGCGAGTGGAAACGTCACGGCCTTTGGTTCTCTTCTCGTCGTGCTTCTAACTTGCGGAGCAGGCATCGGTGTCTGCGGCATGCTTATCTCCAAGTTTGCCGGGCGCGAAATCCTTACATTACTTTTCCGGCCCGAGTATGCGGAGCATGCAGACCTTCTGCCCTGGATCATGGCAGCCGGCGCAGTTCTCTTTATGGCGCAATTCCTTGGATTTGGGCTGACGGCGGCAGGCTTTTATCACTCGCAGGTGTATCTGAACATCCTGGCCGACGTAAGCCTGGTGGCTACGTGCTACTGGCTGGTGGCGGGCAAGGGCTTGCTCGGCGCGATTCTGGCGATGTTGATTGCCGCATGCGTGCAACTCGTGGCGAGCGCCGTGGTTCTCGCCGTGGCCATGCGGACGAAAACTAACATGCATGCTAATAGATGTGAAACAGCGTGATACTCACGATGCAATCACGTTCGAAATTCCAAAAGAGTGATTCGTGACAGAGCAGGGACAATTCGGGCCATTCCCATTCCCGGGATACGAGGGCGTAATCGTTCCGGAGCCGACGCGTGGCTATCCGACCGGACGTGGACGCTCGGCGGGGCAGACCAGGCGCGCACCCTTCGTTGCTGCACGCAGGTTCAGCGGCAGATTGGCCCATCTGTTTTCGGGAACCGAGCGGCTTTCCACACTCGGCAAAATAGCGTTTGGCTCGCTGTGGCTGCTAGTGTTCGCGATGCCTTGGGAAGACGCCGTCACGATTCCGGGATTTGGCACCAGTGTGCGCCTTATCGGCATGGTCACCCTAGGGCTGGGAGCGCTGGCCATCCTTGAACGCGGCAGAATCCGAAAGCCCGCACTCGGGCACTTGGCCATGGCGCTGTTCGTTGTGTTGGCGGCGTTGAGTTACTTGTGGAGTCTGTTTCCGGAAGGAACTCTGATCCAGGTTTTCTCCTATATCCAACTATTCACGATGGTGTGGCTCATCTGGGAACTGGCGCCAGGCATACAAGAGCAGATGCACCTGATGCGGGCTTACGTTTTCGGAACGTTTGTCTCCGGGATTGACACCTTCTACCTTTTTCTTTCCCACCAGGAATCGGTCTATCAGCGGTATGCCGGCGCCAAACTGGATGCCAATGACCTGGGCTTGATAATGGCCCTGAGTATTCCGATGTCGTATTACCTGCTGATTCAGAATTATGGGCGAATGGTGTGGGTCTATAGGGTGCAGCTGATTCTTGCCGGAACAACCATTTTGCTTACGGCATCAAGAGGAGCCACGCTGGCAACGGTCGTCGCGCTCGCAATCGTTCCCCTGACACAGGCCCGCTTGGGCGGCAGGCAAAAAGTCGCACTCCTGCTGACAGTAATTCTCCTCATCGCCGGCATTCTGTATTTTGTGCCCGAAACTTCCTGGGAACGCCTGGCGACGGTACCCACGGAATTTGAGCAAGGGACTTTCACTGGCCGAACCATCATCTGGAAGGCGGGCTGGGAGATTTTCCGAGCTCATCCTTTCTTCGGCATCGGGGCGAATGCGTTTCGCGTGATGGTCAGCCGCGAACTGGCGGAGCCTATTCGCATGGGTGATGCGGATCCCGCGCCACCCGCCCACAATACGTTTTTGTCTGTGCTTGTCGAGCAGGGCGTGCTGGGCTTTGCCGTTTTTTGCGGGATGCTGGGTGCGCTGGCCGTTTCTCTCAAGGGGATGCCACCGTTTCCGCAGCGGCTCTGGGTTGTGTCACTCGCTGTGTGGGTTGTCGGCGTCTCCAGTTTGACCTGGGAAATGCGGAAGCCGACGTGGTTTTTCTTCGGTCTGCTGATGGCGCAATGTGGAAGCATTCCTCAAATGCGGCGCGATGCGATGTCATTTGCCCGTCCGAGGCGAAAGGCGACTACCACTTCCGCCCGCATTGTGGGACTTGGAATTGCCGGCCAAAAATCCGAATGGCCGCTTTTCTCTTGAATGTTTTCCTGGTCCAGACTGGCGAATCGAGATTATGAACAAAGTAAAAGTAATGCAGATCGTCCCGATGCTGAGCCCCGGCGGGGCCGAGCGCGTTGCCGTTCATATCGCAAGAGGTTTGAACCGCCGCCGCTATGAACCGATGGTCATCTCGTTCAGCGGGCGAGTCGGCTGTGACCTCGACTACATGTTGGAAGACGCGGGCATCGAGGTCCGTTATCTAGGCAAGCATCCCGGATTCGATTATCGCGTCTACAGCCGGCTGGACAGTGTTCTAAAGGAGTGCGAGCCGGATGTGATTCACACGCACCTGCACGTGCTTCGCTATGCGTTGCCTTCCATGCTGCTGAGAAAGCGCGCGGCCATGGTACACACGGTTCACAACCTTGCCGAGCGTGAGATTGAGCCCCGGGCCCGCCTGATTCAGCGATACGCGCTCACGCACGGAGTGGAACCCGTCGCTGTTGCCGAAGAAGTGGCGGCCAGCTTGAGCAAGCTTTATGGAGTTCGCACCTGCCGGGTGATTGCGAACAGCATTCCTACGGACCTTTATGCGAATCCCCAGATTCCGCGCAGAGAGTGGCGGGCGAAACACGGATTTCAGGACAGTGATGTGCTTTTTGTCTGTGTAGCTCGATTCGCTCCGCAGAAAAATCACGGGTTGCTACTGGAGTCATTCGCCCAAGGTCCGGCGTCCGATCCTCGCGCGCATCTCGTGCTGGTCGGAGAAGGGAACCTGCGGGCGGACCTCGAAGAACATGCCGGGAAACTCAACTTGGACGGCAAGGTTCATTTTCTGGGGCTGCGCAGCGATATTCCGGATGTCCTGGGCGCAATGGATGTTTTTGTTCTGAGTTCGGACTACGAAGGGAACCCGCTTTCCGTGCTTGAGGCCATGGCATCCGGACTGCCCATAGTCAGCACCGCGGTGGGAGGCGTTCCGAATCTTTTCGAAACGGGGAAAGAGGGGTTTCTTGTGCCGGCGAGAGATCCCCAAGGGCTTGCGAAGTCGATGAATTCTCTTCTGAAATACGAATTAGTACGGAGGTCCATGGGCGCGGCAGCTTCAAACCGCGCGAAGACAAATTTCGACGTGGCGAACATGGTGCGTGCCTACGAGGAAGTGTATGAGGACCAACTGGCGCTTTCGCACCTCGGGAATGTGAGCGGCTTCTTCCGCGGTCCGGCGATTCCTGCCGAGGAAGGACTGGGAAGCCGCCACCACTGAGCTTCCTGGAAGAAGAATGAGAGCGAACATGATTAAGGTGATGCACATCATTACGACACTTGGCCCTGCGGGAGCGGAGAACATGTTGTGCCGAGTCGCAACTGGGATGGACGCGACCCGCTTTGAGAATGAAGTTGTCTCCCTAACCGGAATATTGGACCTTGCCGAGAAAATGAATTCCAACGGCGTCCGCGTGCGTACGCTGGCCATGAAAAAAAGCGTTCCGAACCCGCTGCTGGTAATGCGCCTGGCGAAATGGATCCGCGAATCGAAACCGGATGTGATTCACACCTGGATGTATCACGCGAACCTGATCGGCACTCTTGCGGCGCGCTTGGCGGGAAATGTGCCGGTGGTTTGGGCGATTCACCACAACGCATTTGATCCCCGGGTGGATAAGCGTCGCACGATACTCGTCAATCGCGCGTGCGCCGCATTATCGCGAAAGTTCTCTGACCGGATTGTATTTTGTTCGGAGGCTTCCCTAAGGACACATAAGCTGCTCGGCTATGCCTCCGAAAAGCTGGAGGTGATTCCGAACGGCTTCGACCTGGAACAAGTAAAGCCCGACCCCGCGGCCCGCGAGTCGTTGCGCCAGGAATTGGGGATTCCCGCCGACGCTGTAGTGATCGGCTTCGCGGCGCGCTTTCACCCTCACAAGGATCACCGCAATTTCATCCGGGCCGCCGAGCGTTTGCACAAACTGATGCCCGACGTTTACTTCCTGCTCTTCGGGATGGGAATTACCTGGGAAAACACGCAATTGGCGGAGTGGATTGATGCCGCCGGAATTCGTGAACGTTGCCATCTCCTCGGACTGCGCCAGGATATCTCCAGCCTTTTTTCGGGTATGGATATCGCCACCACGGCGTCGCGCAGCGAAGCGTTTCCGATTGTGGTCGGCGAGGCCATGGCCTGCGGGACGCCTTGCGTGGTGACCGATGTCGGTGACTCCGCCTTGATCGTTGAAAACACCGGCAGCGTAGTTCCGCCGGAGGATCCGCACGCGCTAGCTGAGGCGTGGCGCTCGCTGATTGATGCCGGGCCCGCGGTTCGCCGACGCCTCGGAATCGCCGCCAGAGAAAGGGTGGAGCGCCATTTCGGGTTGCGGGCGATCGTCGAGCGTTACCAGAAGATCTACGCGCAGGTTGCGGCCTGTTCACGAACTGAATTGCCTTCCACGGAACTTTCGCGCTTGCCCCAATAAATTTCTGCCTCAACTGCGACCCTATGAGAACAAATTCAAATCGGCCACGCCTGGTGATTGCCGTGAATTCGTCCTTCGCGCTGGGATTCCTGCAGGGCCAGCCGGAATATTTCCAGAATTCGGGGTTCGACGTGACGGTGCTTTGCCCCGAGAAACGATCCGGGGAATGGGAAGTGGCGCGGCCGGCAGATGTCCGGGTTCTGGAAGTTCCCATGGAGAGGGAGATTTCTCCCGTACGTGACATTCGCTCGCTATGGCGTTTGTTCGGAATCCTACGGACCCTACGTCCTGCGGTCACGAATGTGGGCACACCCAAGGCGGGGCTGCTCGGCGGCTTGGCGGCATGGCTGACACGCGTTCCTTGCCGCTTCTATACACTTCATGGCTTGCGTTTCGAAACCGCTACGGGGTGGCGGCGCGAATTGCTGATATTTGCCGAACGTCTCGCCTGCCGTTTTGCCCAACGTGTTGTGTGCGTGAGTCATAGCGTTCGACGGAAAGCGCTTGCGCACGGCTTGCTGGACCGAGAGAAAGCCGTAGTGTTTGGCGCCGGAAGCTGCAATGGCGTGGATGTGTCGCGGTACGCGCCAACGCCGGAAAGGATGCGGCGTGCAGGTGAATTGCGCCGACAGTTCGAAATCCCCCCGAATGCCCCGGTTGCGATGTTCGTTGGGCGGCTAACCCGGGATAAAGGCATTTGCGAACTTCTGCAGGCATTTCTGCAAATAGAGAATCGGATCCCAGAGCTGCGCCTTCTCCTGGTCGGAAGCTTTGAAGACGGCGATCCGCTGCCGGACGAGGTTCGCAAGAGCCTCGAAACGCATGATCGCGTGATTCTGGCAGGACCCGTAAACGACCCGGCACCGTACTATGCGCTCGCCGACGTTCTAATCCTGCCGAGCCACCGGGAAGGGCTGCCGACGGTGATTTTGGAAGGACATGCGGCAGGTAAGGCGGTGATTGGCGCGGCCGCGACAGGAATAGTGGATCTGATCGCGAATGAAGAGACCGGACTGCTTTTTCCGGTGGGGGATGCGACCGCGCTTGCCGAGGCGATTGTGAAGCTCATCGAAGACAAACCTCTAGCCAGGAATCTTGCGCTCGCAGGACAGGAACAAGTGAAGCGCAATTTTCGGCAGGAGCTCATCTGGTCCGCGCTGCGCCGCGAGTATTTGAAAGTTCTGCAAGGCCAAAGGGCGACGCATTCCTCGGTTCTAAGGCAACACGAAAACTAGTGGCCGCAAAGACAGCGCTCATGAACAGCAACTTCAACTTTCTCCCGCGTATAAGAGTCTTCGTTCAATGGATCTTTGAAACAGGAAGAGTGCCGCTCTTTGTGGGAGCCTTGTTGGTCGTGGTGGTAGTCGTCATAAAAGCAAACAGATCGTCGGCCGCGCCGTTTCCCGTTTGGGTGGCCTCCGGTCTGGCCCGGGTAGGGAAGAAGGAAGCTCCGGGAATGGTTTCCTCGGTCGAAGTCTCAGGGGCGCGCGGGGAAATTGTGGACGCGCAGATCATCTTGCACGCACCGCCGGGCGGCCTGACCAACGTGAACGTCAGAGCTTCAGACCTTTCCGCTCCGGGCGGAGGGACGATTCCAGCTTCCAACGTAACGTTGTACCGCGAATATTATGTAGCGGTCACCGGCACCGCGAACTACGGTGGTGGCAGCAATCCCCCGCTGGGCTCGGGAACGTATCCAGAGCCGCTCATACCCTTTAACGATCCGGAAACCGGCGCGGACTTATGCAAAACTTCCGCCGTCCTTAAAGCCTGTAACGCAAGCGTTTCACCGGGAGAGAATCAGCCTTACTGGATTGACATCTCGATTCCGCACGGCATTACAACCAGCCCGCCGGGAACGTATACGGGCAATATTACGGTTACCTCCACTCAGGGCACAGTGACAGTACCAGTTTCACTGACAGTGTGGAACTTCGAACTGCCGGCACAACCTTCCGAACTTTCCTTATGGACTCTTTGGCCGCCCGCGCCGGGAAATACAACGACCAGCGTCGCCCGGGCGCTGATGCGCAACAAGGTAATGAGCTGGTTCGACGACGCCGCGAACGCTTCGTCCGACAATTCCAATGCCGGGTTAAACCGCTCGGGCCTCGACGGGTATATCCACGTCCAGGTGAAATGCGATGGCACTCACAGCAAGTTCCCGTCCAAAATCGAAATCGATTCCGCAGCGGCGAAGTTCCCAGAAACCCTGCCGCTTGATTTGTACGTTGGAGACGAGCTGAACGACTGCCCAGAGGGCTACACGGCTCTAAAAACCATCGGCGCTCAGTTGCATGGCGCAAACCGCACCGTGAAAACCATTCTTACCGTGAACACGCCGAATGCGAAACTTTTCGACGATGGCCACAAGCGGAGCGTGATTGACCACTGGGTGCTGCTCGCCTCAATGGAAAAGTGGCCCACATTGCCGTTTACGAAGGGAGGCGATCTCTGGAGTTATACGAGCTGCAACACCGGCTACGGCAACACACCGGAATGGCTGCTGGACTATCCACCGATCAACGAGCGCATCCAGGCGGGGTTCCTTAACTGGACGCAAGGAGCAACGGGAATTCTATATTACCGCTCCGATGGATGGACCGCAGGAAACACCGTGGACAGTTGGAAGAATCTGGATACCAACGCTTGTGGCCCCGGCCTCGGCAGGCCGGGCGATGGGATTTTTCTTTATCCACCGGGCCCGATTGCGTCCAGCGAACCGGCTCCCGGCATCCGCTTGAAAGCCATCCGGGACGGCATTCAGGACTTCGAATACGCGCAGTTGCTTAAGAATCAGGGGCAGGCCTCATATGTGGACCTCGTCCTGAAACCGATCGCGGCAAGCTGGACCGCGTGGACCCACGATCCGAGCGAGATCGAAGCCGTGCGACAGAAATTCGGGCAGCAACTCCATCAGCTTTCGCATCCCTAGCGATTATTTCTTAATTCTCTCGCACAATTTGAAAGGCCTCGAGAAATTTCTCAACGAAAGCAAAAACCACGGCAGGAATTGCAAAACTTAACCTCAAACAGGAGCGAACAATGACAGGGTGTGATATCGCGATTATTGGAGCGGGACCGTACGGGATTGCCGCGTCAGCTCACTTACGCACAATCAAAGGCCTGGACGTTCACACGTTCGGCGAACCCATGGTTTTCTGGCAACGCAATATGCCGAAAAGCATGTTGTTGCGCTCGGGTTGGGAGGCGAGCCACATCGCCGACCCCAACCAGTCCCTGACGCTGGATATCTTCCGCAGGGAAAGCGGCAAGCACTTTACGAGTCCCGTGCCGCTCGACCGGTTCGTGAACTACGGGCTGTGGCACCAGCAGCGCTCCGTTCCGGATCTCGATCGGAGAAAGATTGTCTCCGTTGAACCTGCCCCGCGCGGATTCCGTCTCGTTCTGGAGGACGGCGAATCGGTGCTGGCCAATCGCCTGGTGATTGCCGCGGGCATTTCTTCCTTCACATGGCGTCCGCCAGAATTCGACAACCTTCCTTCCGCGCTGGGGACGCATACTTCGGAGCACATTGATTTCGAGAGATTCCGGGGGAAAGAAGTGCTGGTGATCGGCGGTGGCCAAAGCGCGCTCGAATCCGCCGCGTTGCTGCACGAAACCGGCGTCGATGTCGAAATCGTCGCCCGTACTCGTCAGATTCGCTGGCTTGGCGGGGTTGTGTCCCGGACGATTCACCGCGGCTTCGGCCCGACGATCTCAAAACTTCTTTACGCGCCGACGGACGTGGGTCCCGCGGGGATCAGCCAGATCGTGGCGCGGCCCGACCTGGTGCGGCGCTTCTCGCGCCCGATTCAGGACTGGCTGCGGAAAAGATCCATCCGTCCAGCCGGCGCGCGATGGCTGGTGGACCGGCTGAAAGATGTGCCGATGCACCTCGGACGCACCGTGGTGTCCGCTACCTCAAAGGGCGATCGCGTCAAAATTCGGTTGGATGATGGAAGCGAAAGAGACTTCGACCACGTTTTCCTGGGAACCGGATATCGCGTCGACGTTTCCAAGTACGATTTCCTCGTTCCAAAACTAGCCAGTTCCATCAGCCGCAATGGGGGATATCCGCGGCTCACCGAAGGCTTCGAAACCTCGGTCCCAGGATTGCACATTCTGGGCGCGCCGGCGGTCTGGAGCTTCGGTCCGCTGATGCAGTTCGTTGTTGGCACACACTATTCCGCCCGTGCACTGATGCGGTTCGTGGCGCGCAAAACGGCCGGCAGTGAAGCGCGCGCCGGCGAACCGCTCGTCGCCAACTTGGAATTGTCTCACCCGCGTGATTAACACTCTCCAGATGGAACCAGCCGGCGCGTTGTGCCTGGAAGGAATTTCCAACCATGAATAAAATTGCGGGCGCATTGATTGTCGGCGGAAACCTTAACGGACTTACGATCGCCCGAAGCTTGGGCCGTCATGGCGTACCGGTTTGGGTGGTGTCTCCGCCCAACATCCGGCTGGCCAGTTTTTCCCGTTACACGCGGAAGACTTTGCCGTGGCCCTCGGGCGATGACGAAGCGCAGGTCGAATATCTATTGGAAATTGCCGCGCGCAACAATCTCGACCAGTGGATGCTGTACCCAACGGGTGATGAATCGGCGGCTTTACTCTCGCGCTTCCACTCCCGGCTCTCGCGCAGGTTCCGCGTGGCGGCGCCGACCTGGAACGTTTTGCGCTGGGCGTATGACAAACGGCTCACCTACCGTTTGGCGGCCGACCAGCACGTCGACTATCCGCAAACTTTCTATCCCCTGACGGAGGCTGATCTTAAGAGCGTCAGCTGCGCGTTCCCGGCGATTTTGAAACCCGCTATCCATGCTTCGATCAACCGGCTTACCGAAGACAAGGCGTGGCGCGCGGCGAATCACGAGGAACTGGTTACGAAGTTTCGCGAAGCCAGCGAGTTGATGCCCGCGGACCAGATACTTGTGCAGGAAATGATTCCCGGAGGTGGCGAATCGCAATTTTCCTACGCGGCGCTCTGTTGCGACGGAAAACCAATCGCCTCGCTGACGGCGCGGCGCACCAGGCAGTACCCGATCGATTTCGGATATTCCAGTTCGTTTGTGGAAACTTTCAACGTGCCGGAGATTATCGCCCCTTCAGAGCGCCTGCTCAGTGCCATTCACTACACGGGAATTGTCGAAGTCGAGTACAAGTTCGATGCGCGTAATGGACGATACAAACTGCTGGACATTAATCCCAGGCTTTGGACGTGGTCGCCGCTCGGCGCGCGTGCCGGGATGGATTTCCCCTATCTGCTCTGGCAAATGATGCAGGGCAAGCCCGTGGCACGGCAGACGGCGCCGGCAGGCGTGCGCTGGGTGCGCATGAGCACCGATGTTCCAGCAGCGTTTCACGAGATTCTGCGTGGCCGTCTGAATCTGGGCTCGTACTTCCGTTCCTTGCGCGGCCCGCTGCAACTTGCGCTGGTTGCTGCGGATGATCCCCTGCCCGGACTGATGGATCTGCCCATCTTCGCGTTCAAACACATTTACAACACGTTCGCGAACTTGCGAAAAACCGCGGCGGTTGCCGGGAGATACCCCGCCAAGAGTTGAGCGTCAAGACGAAATTCCGGCCGGATTCCAGGCAGAAAGGGAAGCCAACATGTGCCGCCAGTCAATCTCCAATGCAAAACTTCCTCAGTCCATGCACTACAAAATTCCGCGCCACGAACCGTGGGGAAGGGAACGTTCCGTGAATCAGGCATTCAGCCAGGCACAGCGCGCGTTCCGGAAACACAATTGGCGTATCGCGCGCGTGGTCCCTGTGATCAAGGTCGGATAGAAGATGACTAGACCGACCGTCGTCATCAGCTTGGATCTGGAACTCAGCTGGGGCAGCTTCGATCTTTCCTATGACGATGAACTGCTCAAAATGGGCCGATGGACCCATGACGTTGGGGCGCCCAATTTACTGAATCACCTAACGCACAATAGTCTTTCCGCGACCTGGGCGATTGTTGGCGCGATGATGCGGCACTCCCTCCCGGACGTCTCCCGTTTGCCGGAAGTGCGTTACCAACACTTTTCGAAGCCCTGGTTCAGTTATGTCCCCAAAGGTGGCGACGAACAGACTCACCCGGAGTGGTTCGGCGCAAGTCTGGTGGAAATGATCCGCAATGCGACACCCGGGCAGGAGATCGGCTTCCACTCTTTTTCGCATGTTCCTTTTGGAGAGCGCGGTATGACCCGGGAACGTGCCATCGCCGAGTATCGCTATTGCGCTCAGATCTCCCAGGAACTTGGCATCCCGAAATCCTCGTTTGTCTTTCCACGCAATTCGTTGGCGTATCTTGCGGAATTGCGCGAGGCGGGATTTGCCTGTTTTCGAGATGTGGATCGGCTTCCGGTGCGGTTTTCGAGCGGCATGCTCAACTCTCTTGCGATGATCTGGGCGGATTTTGCAGGGACTTCTCCGTGCATGGTGGAACCTTCGCTTAAAGAGGGAATCGTGTCGATTCCTGGTTCGCTCTTGATCCGATACGCAGCCGGGTGGCGCAAATTTATTCCAGACTCGAGCCGGTTGCGGCGATTGCGGAAAGGGCTGGACCGCGTGAGGCGGAACCGTGGCGTTTTCCATGTATGGTTCCACCCGGAGAATCTCTATGCGGAATGGCCACGAGTCGAAAACGTCGTTGCCCGCTTTCTGGAAGAGCTTGGCGTTCTGGTCCGAAATGGAGACGTGAGATGTTTGACGATGGGCCAGCTTGCCGCGGAGTTTCGTTCCAATTCAGCCGCGAAACAAAGCCCGCACCAACTTGCGGCTTCCGCGACGCCTGGACAGGCGAATCTCCCCGTCCCCGAGGGACGCGAACGCACTCGTTCGGCGGTTTCCGCATAAGCGAATCCGATTGGAGACTCGATGAACTCTGTCAACGGACCTGAAAACGAATCGGGCTTCGGAGTCTCTGTGGCACTCCTTTACCAATGCCACAGAGACCCTTCAGCCCGATCAGTACTCAACTTCAGTCAGTTTCAGACTGAGAGAAGCCGAATCTTCCGCATGATCACGGGGCGAGCTGATGAAGCAGTTGCCCCAGCTGTGTGCGCGCATTTAAAAGCGCGTTCGGGTCATGGCTCCAATTGCTCCAGCTTGTCGCAATCGGAAGCAGAGTGGTGTCCACGGTACCGAGTTGTCCGAGGTTTTTGAGCATTTGCGCGTATTCGTAGTCTTGGATACCGTCGCGAATGGCCTTCAACCGAATTCCCGGCGCGGATTCGGTCGAAGCGATCGGTGCCGGGGGATAGACAAAAATTCCGTCGCCCGGTCGCCCCAAACCGCTGCCGCAAGCTGTCGTGTCCACGTTGTCCCAGCTTCCGATGGCATTGCCGGCGGTCCAGCCGTCAGCGCGATAGTAGAGCAGCCCCGTCGCTCCCTGGGCGAAGTTCAGGAATCCCGCCTGGATGCGTTCGTTGATTGGCGGATAATCCACCATCCACTCCGGAGTGTTGCCGTAGCCGGCGTTGCAGCTTGTATAGCTCCAGAGATCGCCGCCGGCGGTGAAGGGCAGTGTGGGCCACTTTTGCAAGGAATCAAGCAGCACCCAATGATCCACCGAACCGTAGAGATTCGGGTCCGTCGCGTTGAGGGTCAGCATAGTTTTCACACTGGGGTTTGCTGCGTGCGCATTTGCGGCCAGAGTCTTGATGGGGCTGTAGTCGCCCGTGCATCCATTCAGCTCATCGGCCATGTAGAAATCCAGGTCAAGTCCGGCCGGGAAATTGGCCGCTGCGGTATTGATCTGACTGGTCGAAGGAATGCTGCTGTAGCCTCCGTTGCACTGGATGCCGATATAGTAGTAGTTGTCCAGGCCGGAGCGATTCAGCCCCATGTTGGCCACGTCGGAAGAAGCGTTGCCTGCCACGTCGTACCAGCTCATCACTTTGTTACGCATCAATGCCCGCGCCAGTGTAGTGGTGGTATTTCCCGACGCAGGCGGCCAGAGCGTCCACAGAGAAAGCTCCGAAGGCTGCATCGGTAATTCGAAGTTCCAGACGGTCAGCGAAACGGGAATCGTCGCCGATCCTTGAGACGAAGAGATCGTAACGCTGCCGGTGTAAGTTCCCGCCGGACTGTTCGTGGCACCGTGCGGAATCGAGATGTCAATCCAGTAAGGCTGATTCTGCCCCGCGCTGACGCTTGCGTTGCAGGCTTTCAGCGTGGCCGAGCTGCTGCATAACGCCGCGCCGGTTTCTGGATCATTAAACGGTATGAGCGGCTCCGCATACGTTCCCGAACCTAGCGGAGGATTGCTCCCACCGCCATAGCTCGCGGTGCCGGTGACCGCAAGGTAGTACTCGCGGTAGAGCGTGACATTCGACGCCGGGAGGGTGACTCCGTTGGGACCGGTGAGGGCGGTTGCGCTCACATTGACATTGGTCAAGCCGCCAGCCGGACCTTGCACCACAACCTGTGTGTCCACGGTTTCACCTCGCGCTCCAGACAGCGCGATGGATGAGAGCGTTCCCGGAGCATCGGTCTTTCCGACTCGATTGAGACTCGGTGACACCCACGTACTGAAATTCGACTGCACACCGGTTCCAGTTATGGAAATTATCGAAGGAGAATTCGTGGCGTTACTGGCAACTGTCACGCCGCCTGTCACGCTGCCCGTCGATGTCGGAGCGAAAGTCACGTTCAAGGCCGCGGACTGACCAGGAGCCAGAGTCGTATTGGAAGACACGTTGCTGGCGCTGACGCCCGAGCCCGTGGTGCTGATGCCCGAAATCGTGACGCTCGAATTGCCGGAGTTTGTGAGGGTCACGCCAAGCGTGCTGGCGGCGCCCGTGTCAATGCTGCCAAAACTCAAACTCGCCGGGCTTACGTTGAGTACAAGAGTGGAAGCATTCACCGTAAGGACTGCAGAGTTGCTCGTTACGCTGCCGATGGCGTTGCTGACTGCGGCCGAGAATTGCGCGCCATTGTCGGTCGTCGTTTCCGCCGGCGTCGTATAGCTGGCCGAAGTCGCGCCGCTGATCGCAGTTCCATTCTTACGCCACTGGTAGGAGAGCGGAGCCGCACCGGTGGCGGAAACCGCGAAGGTTGCTGTCTGGCCGGCAATCACATTCTTGCTGGCGGGTTGGACGGTAATCGAGGGGGCACTGTTAACGGTCAGTTTTGCGGAACTGCTGGTGACTGTGCCGACGCTGTTGGTGACCACGACCGCAAACAATGCACCGTTGTCGGTACTGGTGGTCGCGGGTGTGGAGTAACTGGAGGACTTTGCGCCGCTGATCGCCGCGCCATTTTTCTGCCACTGATAGCTCAGAGGAGCCTTACCTGTTGCGGTCACGGAGAAAGCCGCGGTCTGCCCAACCGTTACAGTTTTGCTCGCCGGTTGCGAGCTAATCGTGGGCGCAGTGGAGGAAGTTGCCTTGAACACCACATCAACCCAGTAGTTTGCTGCTTGGTGTGTGGACACGGGACGTGTGCCGAGGGTTCCATATACCCCGTTTGGTGTCTGTAAGGCATGCAACGGCGCGTTGTTATATCCCGAGGACGTGAAATAGTTCCAGTTGGCGCTGAAGTGCCCGATCGTCAGCCCATACGACGCCGTGTATATAGCGTTCGCTGCGATGGCCACTGGAGTGGAAAAATTGGCTTGCTGCCAGCCAGAAGCGGTCTCGCCCGCAAACGTTACGGAAGCGAGTAGTGCGCCCGTGGGGCCCCACAAGCGGCCCACGTGGGTTCCTGTATTGGCCGAGCTTTTGTAAAAGCGGATGCCGGTGATGGTGCCGCTGACATCCGACTTGAACGAAACGCCCAGCTCCAGCGGGCCACTGGCTCCATTATCGCCCGTCGCGGGAACGGCCGTGCTCGGCCAGATCGTTTGCTGCGCTGATGCATTCCCGCAGTACGCCAGGGCAAACAGCAGGCCCAACAGGGCCGCTCCGGCGTGTTTGAACCTCAAATGAGAAAAATTCGACCGATTTTGTTTTCTGGTTTTCAAAAGGATTTCCCCTAAATAAAGTTCGCGGGCATCTCGAGGCCAGCGTCTCGATGGGGCTGGGGGGCTGGGCAAGCTAACGCAATTTGGAGGGGCAAGTCGCTGAGAACTGCGGATAACCTGGATTCCTCAACCACTCACGCCCGCGCCGAGAGGAAATTGCTCTCCAAACGATGCGCCCATGGATGGGAGATTAGTTCCAGTTGAATTTTGGGTCTGTCGGCGGGGAAATGATTTTCATGTCAGACGTTGGTTTTCGATTTGTCTCATAGAGTCTTACATCGGTACAGCTGTACCTGTACTGTTTGGGAGCCTTCCAGGCCTCGCCGAGGGAAATGCTTTATAGTTGATTTGGGTCTCCCAGCTCACCTCGGGCCAATGGCCCGGCTCCCCGGCCAACTGACATCATTCGAGAGAGTTTCTATGAAAACCCGCAGGTTTGCAGGTTTTGCTATTCAGGAGGATCTTTCCGCTTTCTCGCTACCCAGCCAGACGGTTCTCGGCTTATATCCGGAACTTCTCCGGGAGCTGCCGGTCGGGGTCGTCCTATTAACGTTGGAAGATCCTTCGGACCCCGAAACATTCCGAATCGTGGATGCCAATCGCGCCGCCGCTGAAATTACCCGCTCGAATTCGCCAAAGTTGCTTGGCAGAACTCTGGCCGATTTTCCCAAGCTCCTGGAAACCCCTCTCCCGGGCCAGTTGCTGGCAGCGCTGCGTGGTGGAGAGGCACGAAATCTAGGTGAGATTGCCTATGGTGACGACATCATCCGGCAAGGCATTTACTCCGTGCGGGCCTTTCCCCTTTCCAATAATTTTCTGGGCGTTGCGTTTGAGGATGTTACCGATCGCATTCACGCGGAACGCACGCTCCGCGAAAGCGAGGAACGTTTCCGGCTGCTCGTCGAAGGCGTTCAGGAATACGCCATTTTTCAACTGGATCCCGACGGCCACGTGGTCAGCTGGAATGCCGGTGCACAGCGTCTGAAGGGATATGATTCCGCGGAAATTATCGGCCATCATTTCTCCATCTTTTACCCGCAAGAAGATCAGATGAAGAGCAAACCACGCTACATTCTCGCCAAGGCTGCGCGACAGGGGCGGACGGAGGACGAGGGCTGGCGCGTCCGCAAGGACGGCTCGCGGTTCTGGGCCAACGTGGTTATCACTGCACTTCGGGATTCGACCGGGAGTCTTCTTGGTTTCGCTAAGCTTACCCGGGACACCACCGAAAACCGCGAGCGAGCCGAAGCCCTGACGAAGGCCAAGGAACTTTTGGAGCTCCGCGTCGAGCAGCGCACTGCCGTGCTCACCCGCTTGAATAACGAAATGCGCACGGAGATCGCCGAGCGCCAGCACGCCGAGGAGCAGCTTCGTCAATCGCGCGATCAGCTTCGCGCCCTCGCGGCCCGCTTGCAAAGCGTCCGAGAGGAGGAACGCGCCTACATCGCGCGCGAAATTCACGATGAACTTGGCCAGGCGTGTACGGCGATCAAGATGGATCTGGCGCTAATCGGCCGCAAACTGACAAAGCGGCAGGCCAAACTCCGGGCAAAAGTTGAATCTTCCATTCAGTTGGTGGACAGCACGATCGGCACATTGCGACGCATTGCTTCCGAGCTGCGGCCAAGAACCCTCGATGATCTCGGCCTGCCAGCCGCGCTTGAAGCGCAGGCACAGGAGTTCGAAAGCCGGACGGGAATTCATTGTAGTGTAACTTTGCCACCGGAACCACTGACACTCGACATGGACCGTTCCACGGCCATCTTTCGAATTTTCCAGGAGTCGCTGACCAACGTGGCGCGCCACGCTCACGCCACCCGAGTCGACGCACGCCTCCAATGTGAAAACGATCGAATTGTTTTCGAGGTGTTCGACAACGGCACCGGCTTCGATCCGGAAGTGGCGAAGGAGCGCAAATCCCTCGGCCTGATCGGGATGCAGGAGCGCGCGCTTTTGCTCAACGGTGAATTCAAAGCAGAAGGAGTATCCGGTTCGGGAACTACGATGACGCTCACGATTCCTCTTGCTCCCTCGATCACTGCAGAAAGCGTGCGCAATGAGGATTCTGATCGCTGACGACCACGCCATGTTTCGCCGGGGCCTAAGAGAGACGCTGGCGGAAGCATTCCCTCGCGTGATCTTTGGGGAAGCAAAAACGGCCGAGGAAACGGTGGAGTTTGCCCGGCGCCACCACTGGGACGTGATCGTCCTGGATATCAGCATGCCCGGAAAAAGCGGCCTCGACATTCTGGACGACGTGAAGCGCCTGCGCCCCAGAACCCCAGTACTCCTGTTGACCATGCATCCCGAACAGCAATACGCGCGACGAGCGCTCAAAGCCGGCGCCGCAGGCTACTTGACCAAAGACAGCGTGCCGGATGAACTGAAGACCGCAATCAAGAAAATCGTCGCGGGCGGCCGCTACGTAAGCATGACCCTGGCGGAAAAACTGGCCGTGGATCTCAGGCAAGGCGCGGACCTCCCGGCCCACGAACTTCTTTCCGACCGCGAGTTCCAGGTTTTGCGGATGCTTGCCTCCGGTAAGACCGTGAAGGAGATGGCCCAGGAGCTTTCTCTCAGTGTCAAAACTGTCAGCACGTATCGCAGCCGGATTCTAGAGAAAACGGGCATGAAGACCAACGCGGATCTCATTCGCTACGCGCTGGAAGCGCAATTAGTGGACTGAGCGGGCCGAAAAACGAATTGCCGGCAGCCTGTTTCCCGGAATTTTGCCGCCTTGCACCAAGTGGTTCAATCTCGTAGGACAATCGCGGTCAGCGCACCTTCCCATCGTCCTACACAAGATTCGTGGTTCCACCCGATGGATTTCCCCGCAGATTCGTCATTCCCTGTAGTTGGGCACCTAATCTGGGTAACGCCGTTCATGAAGGAATGAATATGAAAGTCTTTATCGCTGACGACTCCAGGATAGTCGTAGAACGCCTCGCGGGACTTCTCGAAGATGTCCCTGGCGCACGGCTTGTAGGTCGGGCAGGCGATGTACCTGCCGCGGTAGTCGGCATCCAGAAAATGAAACCGGATGCACTGATTCTCGATTTGCACATGCCTGGCGGCAGCGGCCTGGATGTTCTACGCGCCATCCGCCCCGATCATCCGGACCTCTATGTCGTCATCTGCACCAGCTTCCCCTATCCCGAATATCGCGAAGAATGTCTGGCGGCGGGAGCAAATTTGTTCCTCGACAAGTCCGCTGATTTTGAAAAGATCCCTTCCGTCCTTCGCGAGTTGATCCAAAAGGAAGCCAAAATTTCTCCCGGCGCGCGCTGAGGGAAATATCCACCACCCGCTTGTAACAGCACTCTCTCTATTCTCCCTTCTTTCGCCCGTTGTGCTTCGGGCGATTCCTGCATCGTTTTTCCTGTATTCACCCGATTGTCCGCGGTCCCCTGCAAAGGCATAAGGAGCAGAGCGGCGAGTGGTCCGCCGGTTGGCTAAGAGCAGGGAAGTGGTTGCCCAATCGCGCACTACTCGGTCAAGACGCGGGTTGATTTCAAGGCATGCGTGTCCTCGCCCAAGAAACACTTCTGCCCAGCGGTTCTTTGCGAACCGGCGCTGCGTGGCCGCTCAATCAACGAGGAGAGGATAGATGAGAAAGTTGCAGATTCTAGGGATCGCAGGCCTAGCATTGTTTTCCGCCGCCATGATCCGGGCACAAGGCACAACCGGGGTGAACAACGGCGAACTTACGGGTGATTACGCATTTACATTCAACGGAATGACCACCGGTGGCAGTGGCGGCTCAACACCGTTTGCCGCGGTGGGAAGATTCTCGGCAGACGGCGCCGGAAATTTAACGAATGGCGTGCTGGACACCAACGGCGTGGGTATCCCCGAGAAATTAATCGATCAGGCGTTCACTGGAACGTATTCGATCGGGGCGGACAACCGTGGAGTGATGAATTTGAATATCCCGGGTGGCGGCAAGCTGGCATTCGCAATGATGTCCAACGGGACCGCGAAGTTCGTGGAGATTGACGCGTCAGGCGGTAACGGAACGGTGGGGTCTGGCTCCATGGAAAAGGCCGACGCGGCTGCTTACAGCACCGGCACAATTGTTGGCGACTATGCCTTCGGCGTTGACGGTTTCGACCTTTCGAACAATCGCACCGCAATCGCCGGCCGGATGACGGCCAACGGTGCAGGCACATTCACCAATGGTGCCGTTGACGCAAACCACTCCGGCACATTCACCACGTTGAATTTGTTTGCATCCAGCTACCTGGTAACGGACTCGGCCAGTGGGCGCGGCATGCTGAATCTGCCGCCGATCTCCGGTGGAATTCCGCAGAATCTTAACTTCGTCTTTTACGTCGTGAACTCTGGAAAGTTTTTTGCAATGGAGTCAGACGCTCCCTCGCCTGCGACTCCTCTCTTGAATGGCGCTTTCCTCCAGCAGCAAACGCCTCTTGGAGGTTTCTCCAATACCTCGCTGAACGGCGGCATGGTGATGTATCTGACTGGACGCGTCGGCTCCGGCTGCGGAAAGAATAGCGGCGCTGCTCCCAACGTCATTGCCGGTTTGCTGACGGGGAGTTCCACCGGCGCTCTCACCCTGACTTACGATCAGAACTGTGGCGGGGCCACCACGTCTGTCACTTCTCTTGCCGGAACGTCAACAGTGGATGCGAACGGACGAACCGCAATCCACCTCGGCACCAGTTACATGGTGGCTTACCTCGTCAGCTCTAATCAGGCTTTCTTCGTGGTGCCAGACAGCTCTGTCTTATTCGGATTTGGTGATCCGCAAGCTGCCGGTCCCCTTACGAACACGGCGTTAAGTGGCACGTACACCGGCTTGGCAACGGCACCCATGACGCTGGGCGTAACAATCTTTTCCGGCGAGTTCACGGCTAACGGCGCGACTCCGACTGGCACAATTACAGGCGCCGAGGATATCGGCGCTCCAAGCGGCGCGAGTTCCGGTGTCAGTGTAAATTCGAGCTATTCCGTTTCTTCCACACCAACGAACGGGAGAGGAACTTTCACCGGAAGTGTCGGTGGTAGCAGCGCCATCGTCTACGTCGTATCGCCCAACAAGTTTGTGGTGGTGCCGGCCAGCGATCCGAATCCAGCCGTTCTGGTGTTCGAGCGCTAGACTTGCGAAGGATTTCTGAAAATAAAATTGTGGTCCTTTTGGGGGCAACCAGACAAGCCAAAGGACCACAGTGCATTCTCTAAACCCGCAGAACTAACCGTCTTTTAGTCTTCAGAAGTGCGAGCTCGGCCGGCGTGAAGTGTACACCTCTGTCTAAATCCGGACAGCGCTATAAATTGAGAGGAGTTTCTTGAAGGAGCATTAGTCCCCGTAACTTAACGACTTTTTGAGCCAGTTGGTGACTTCTTCGCGGAATTCCAGTCCCAGGGCAAATTGTCCGTCGAGAAGCCGCTCACAATAGACCACCCGCGCAGCCGTCTGCAACTCACCGTCGACGGACTTGATCAACAGCCGCTCATTCAGCTCGCGCGCGCGTCGCACGAGTACACGCAAGCCCAGCGAGCAGATGTTCTCTGTGGTCGAAGGTTCTCCGGCGGACGGTTCCTTGGGACTGGAGATCCTTAGAGGAATGGCCAGCCGAGTCCTTTTTTCCAATCGTCCAGACTGCATCGGCATTGGTAACCCGCCTTCCATACTACCTTCGGCATCGCTGGACAGGGCTGGGGGACCAATAGACCGAATAAGTCCGCACAAAACGTAACCATCACACTTCTTCGCAAATCAATCACGTCGCCTGCACCGTCTGAAGAAGAGCGAAGGGCGCCAGTTGACAGATCCGCCGCAATTCTTCGTGGGTGAAGGACATCTCTTCTTCGTTTCCGGCGCCTCTTGTGCAATTCCCAGCATGTAAGAGGCTTTAGCTCGTGTGACAAATTTTGGAACATCATAATTCAAGTCATTCACGGCCACTCCGATCTGCGTGTTCCCCTCGCCTGTTTCCGATATTCTGCCCCACCTTTTTTCAGCTTCAATGCCGCTTGGTATTTCTCTCACCAATTTCATCAACATGAGTTGGTGCGCCTCCGTGACCCAGTGGTTCTGTTCTCGGAGTGATAGAGGTGGGAGCCCGTGCACGGAAGTGGCCCGCTCTCGTAACAGCAAGATAGCTGGTCACCCAATAGCTACAATCGGGTGGTTCACCCATTTCTACTTGGGGAATTCGCCCTACCCGCCTGAGGGTCGTACCCTACGTTCGGCTTTCAATCACGTGTTCTGACGTTCGTTAACGAACCGACTGAGGGCGTCAATTGGGCTGGGCCAACGAGGACGACAACGACGGTTTACGATGCCTTCGCGTGAAGCCAAAAGATCCATGGTGTAGCAAGTGCCAACTCGCCGCTCGTTCAGAGTGGGAATTGTGGGCAGGGATAGAAGCATCGAGCAGGCTACGCGAAGCGAGAAACGTGCAGCATCGCTCGGTCTTCATTCCTTCCGCCACACAAACGTAACAGCGATGGATTCTTTGGGAATCCCTCAGCAGATTCGTAAGCAGCCCATAGGCCACAGCGCGGGAAGCGTAACGGAGATTTACACTCACACGTTTACGCAAGACGAGCGGGCGGCGGCGGAAAAATTGGGCGAGCTTTTCGGCACGGGCTGGCAAGGAATGGATCAGGGAAAAGTGATTTCTTCCCAAAAAAAAGAAGAGGGGCTTCCTATTGGAAATTCGGAAGCCCTTGTGAATCAGTAAGATTGGTTGCGGGGGTCAGATTTGAACTGACGACCTTCGGCCCTCGAATCCCGTGCCGTTTGCGGGATTCGCGTAAACAAAGACAGCCCGAGTCTTGGGGTTCTTCTCGCCCAAAACAAAAAGGCCGGGCGCCTGTGCCCGGCCTACAAATCAACAATTGGTTGCGGGGGCAGATTTGAACTGACGACCTTCGGCCCTCGAATCCCGCGCCGTTTGCGGGATTCGCATAAACAAAGACAGCCCGGCTCTTGGGCTTCTCTTCGCTTGAAAATAAAAAGGGCCGGAATCCTGGGTTCCGGCCCAAACCTTCTTCAATTGGTTGCGGGGGTCAGATTTGAACTGACGACCTTCGGGTTATGAGCCCGACGAGCTACCAGGCTGCTCCACCCCGCACAACCACTATATCGGAGCAGCTCACTCCCGTCAAATTTCCCGCAAATCACTGCACTCTAGCGCGTTCACTCTACGCCCAGTACCTACCACGTCGTATACGACGTCCCGTCGCTCCCGTTCTGCTCGCATCCCGAATGCACGTCGTCTACGCCCGTGCTCGTCTGGTCTGGGCTCAGCACCGTATCCCCGATGTGCGTCACCCAATCCTTCTGGTGGCACACCGGATCAATCGGCACCTCGCGCAAATAGTGCCCCTCCACCAAATCGTCCAGCGACTGTGGCGCCTGCTGCTTGTCCAGCGTGTAATTGTCAATCGCCTGCCGCATTGTCTGCAGGTCTTGCCGCAGCACAGCCTCCCGCGCCCCCTTCACTGTCTTGTCATAAATTACTGCCGCCATCCCAATCAAAATCGAAATGATCAGCATCACAATCATCAACTCGATCAGCGTAAATCCGCCCGCGCCCCTGCTCGCGGCCCCGCCCCGCCGCTTCGGCATTCCCTGGTCGAATAATCCCGTCATGCCATCACCTTTTCCCTACGGCCTACCAGTCCGAATATTTCGTTCCGTCAAGAGCAATTCCCGTCGACTTCGAATACACATCAAACACATTCTTCCCGCCCCAGCTCGTCGAATCCGGATCGTCCTGCACCGACCGCATCCCCCACTCCACGCGTCCCGTCATAGGATCCTTCGGAACTCGCCGTAAAAACCGGATATTTTTCCCAGCTGCGCCCGAACCGCCAAGCGCCACGCCCTTCACCAGCGTATCCAGGTCAGGCGGATACCCTTCGCTCCCCAGCTCCACGCGAATCTTCTGCTGGTCCGCCAGATCCTTATACTTGTCGATCGCCTGCCGCATCTCCCGCAAATCCAGCCGCAATTCCTTTTCCCGCTCGCGAATCACCGTAAATCGCGCAATCGGCAAAGCCATCGAAGAAAGTATCAACAAGATTCCACAAGCAATAATCAGCTCCAGCAACGTCATGCCGGATTGCGCCGAATTTCTGGGCTTGCGCTGCATGGGATTTGGCTTCAACCTCCGTCAAATACTAAGTCTTATTGCACGCGGAGCGTTGCTTCGCTGGTCACCAGCGGGATGGGCCGCTGCTGCGAATCCTTGGCATTCACCTGAACAATCGAAAGGTTAGTTGTCCCCGGTGCCAGCGCTTTCACCACCACGCCCAGCAGCGTCCCCGTTCCATTCACGCCCGGTGTATTCGGTTGGCGCGTCGCGGAAATAATCGCTTGCCCGTGCTCCTTGTCAACCCGTTGCACCAGCGCAATCTCCTGCGTTCCGCCGGAGAGGAATCCTCCATGGCGCACTTCCTCAACGCTGATAATCGCCTGGTTGTACTGCAGCAGCATCGGCACGCTGAACAGGTCGTTCACATTCTCCACCACCACGCCGATTGTAGCCGTCTGCCCCGGCGCCAGGTTCAGCGTCGCCGGCTCAAAATGGATCCGCGGTCCGCTCGTCTGCGCTTGCGGCACTGCGGGCGTGTTCACGGGCTGTGTCGCCTGCGGAACCGCGGCGGGCGTTACCGGATTCTGCGCCGGTGCCGAAGGCGCCGCGGGACTCGGATTCGCCGTCGGCGTTTTGATGTCCATCTCGCGCTTCACGCCCGGAAACGTTTCGGTCCCCGCGGCCATGGCGCGCAAATTCGCTTTCGTCCAATCCGGCATCCGCACGATACGCGGAATCAAAACGATCAGGTTTTCGTTCTCCTGCCGCTCCACGTTGTCCGTCGAAAACAGATACCGCATGATTGGCACATTCGCCAGTCCCGGCCATCCATTCAGCGTCTTGGTGTCCACGCGTTCGAACAATCCGCCCAGGATGCTCACTTCGCCTTCTTTCAGGCGAATTTCATGTTCGATCTTGCGTTGGCTAATAATCGGCTGTTGAATCCCGCCGATCGTCGATTGCCCTGTCACCGAAGAAACTTCCACGGAAACCTTCAAACTGATGTCGCGGTTCGCGTGCACGTGCGGAGTAATGTCCACGTTCACGCCGACGTCGATGTACTGGAATTGCGTGTTCACCAGCGGGTTCACAAAGCCCGCGCCCGACGTTCCTCCCACGCCTACGCCCGCCTGAAAACTACCCGTCGCCACCGGCACGCGGTCTCCGACGCGCAGCTTGGCCGGTTGCCCGTCAATCGCCCGAATCTCCGGATTATCAATAATTTTTGTCGAGCTATCCGTCAACACAAAATTCGCCGTAGCTCCCGGCAGCGTCAGCACAACGTCATTCTGAGTCAAATGCGTCAACTGGCTCAGCGAAACGGTTCCCGGGGCCGAATTCGATGTGCTGGTGCCGGTGCCCGTACCCGAAGAATTGGTCGTCGTGGAGGCGTTCGGATTGATAGCAATCGAAGCGCTTTGCCCCGGCAATATTCCCAAATTCCGCAGCTTGTCCGTGCGCGCCTGCAACACTTCCATTTGGATAATCACTTCCGGTTTGGCCTTATCTATGTCCCGGATAATTTTTTCCGCCAGCGCAATCTTGTCCGGGGTATCGCGGATAATGATCGCATTCTGCGCGTTCACCTGCTGGATACGCTTCAGGTCCAGCAATTGCCTCAGACCAGTCGTAATTTCCGTCAGGTCCTGCGCGATCGCTACGTTGCTCAGGTAAAACGTCCTCACCACCTGCTCTTCATAGTCCCGCCGCTTCTGCGTATTGTCCGGCGCGATCATGATGATGTTTTCCGTCACCGGCTTCCAGAAGCCCTTGCTCTGGAGCGATACGATGTCCAGCGCCTGCTCCAGCGTCACGTTGCTCAGGTCCACCGAAATGCGCCGCGCTTGCAGGTCCGGGTCGTAAATCACCGTCAGCCCCGCCAGCTTCCCGATTGTGTCGTATACCACCTTGATGTCGTTCGACATCCTCAAATTGATCGGTGCGCGCGACAGCGGCTTCAATTCGGGCGGCGCCGAAGCCATCGCCGGCTGGCCATCCTCCATCAACGGCTGGTCCGAACTCTGCGCAGCCTGCGCCTGCTCCGCGATCATCTGCAACGTCTTTTTTAGTTCCTGGTCCGCCGCGTTGCTCGAAGGGTCCATGATCTGCGCGCGCTGAAATTCCGATACCGCGCCCTGCAGATCTCCCTTGTCCCGCAGTTTTATCCCTTTTTGGACGTGCGCCGCCCCCGCCTCGAACCTCGATTGGTCGAGTCCTATCTTGTAGTTCACGTTGTGGGGGTCGGACTTCGTGGCTTTCAGGTAGTACTCCACTGCGGCGTCGTAATCCTTCAGGTCTACCGCCCGGCGCGCCTCTTTATAGTCGTGCTTGTCCTTCGGGCATCCTGCTGCAAACACCCCTACCGCAACAAGCAGGGCAAACTGGCACCATCGGCGCATGAACTCTCCGGAACCTCGACGCAGGGCAAGCCGAGTATTTACTTGCTCATGGAGTCTAGCATCGGCCTCCGCGGCCCGGCAAGCAGGCGAATTCTCCATGTGCCAATCTTCAGACCGTCCCATACGCCAGTCCCGTAGCCTTTCCCCACAAGGGTAGCCGGTAGCTGGGAGGGGGCTCGCCTGGCCGGGCAGCCGTTCCGGACATCCTTATTAGGCGCATCATCAGGTAAAATGAAAGATTGTGACCAAGCCGACCACCAAGCCCGGAAAGGGCCAGCAAAAAGCGAAGGACTCCAAAGACGCGGGCGAAAAGATCGTCGCGCAGAACCGCGCCGCCTCGTATAACTATCACATCCTCGAAAAGATGGAAGCGGGACTCGTCCTTCACGGCACCGAAGTGAAGGCTCTTCGCGAAGGCAAGGCCAACATCCGCGACGCCTACGTCGACTTCAAGCCCAGCGGCCCATTCCTCGTCAACGCCCACATCGCCCAATACATGCCCGGCGGCCCGTGGAATCACGAACCCCTCGGCGAACGCAAGCTGCTTCTTCACAAACGCGAAATTCATAAATTTTCAGTTCGCACCGAATCCAAAGGTCTCACCGTCATTCCTCTGCGCATCTATTTCCGCAACGGCCGCGCCAAAGTCGAAATCGCGCTGGCCCAGGGCAAGAAATCCTGGGACCGCCGCCAGGACGAGCGCGACAAGGATGCCCGCAGGGAAGCGGACCAAGCTCTCTATCGCAACCGGAGGCGATAATCTCATCATGCAAATCACACTCGATACCAAGCCATTCGCAACTCTCGAAACCGACGCCCTCGTTACCTACGTTTTTGAAAATGGCGACGTGGCCCAGGGGCGTCCCGCCGAACTCGACAAGCTCACCGGCGGCATGCTCACCCGCCTCTCCAAAAGCGGCGAACTCACCGGCAAATCTCTGGAGACCACGCTGCTCCACGCTCCCGCCGGCTTCAAAGCCGCACGCCTGCTCCTCGTCGGGGCAGGGAAGCGCGAGCAATTTAACCCCGCCACTCTCCGTAAAGTTACTGGTGTCGCCCTGCGCTATTTGAAGGCTCGCGGCGTCCACAAGGTTGTCTTCCTTGTGCGCGAAGGCGACGCGACGGAAAATATCGCTCAGGCCGCCATCGAGAGCGCCATTGTCGCCGATTTCGAAACCGACAAGTACAAGACCGACAAGAAAAACGACAAATTTATCGAAACTTTTACAATCGCCGGCTTCACCGGCGCAGAAAAAGCTGCTGGCGAAAAGGGAATCGCACGCGGCCGCATCATCGGCGACTCGCAGAATTTCACCCGCGACCTCGTCAACGAACCTTCCAACAAGCTGACGCCGCGCATCCTCGCCGAAAAAGCCGAAGCCATGGCCAAGGAATCGGGCCTTGCCGTCGAAATCCTCGACGAAAAGAAAATTGCGTCCCTGAAAATGGGCGCACTGCTCAGCGTCGCGCAGGGTAGCGTCGAACCTCCGCGCATGATCGTCATCACCTACACGCCCGCAAATCCGAAACCTGGCGCTCCTGTAATCGGCCTCGTCGGCAAAGCCGTCACCTTCGATACCGGCGGCATCTCCATCAAGCCCGCCGACGGCATGGAAAAAATGAAGTACGACATGGCCGGCGGCGCAACAATGCTCGGCATCATGCGAGCAGTTGCGGCTCTCAAGCCCAACGTCAAAGTCATCTGCGTCGTTCCCTCCACGGAAAACATGCCCGGCGGGAAAGCGCAAAAGCCCGGCGACATTCAAACCGCCATGTCCGGCAAAACCATCGAAGTCCTCAACACCGACGCCGAAGGCCGCCTCATCCTCGCCGACGGTGTCCACTACGCCAAACAACTTGGCGCCACGCATCTCGTCGACGCCGCCACTCTCACCGGCGCCATCGTCGTCGCCCTCGCCAACATCAACGTCGGCGTCTTCGGCTCCGATCAGTCCTGGACCGACAAACTCCTCGCCAGCGCCAAGGCCGCCGGTGAAAAAATGTGGCAGATGCCCATGGATGACGAGTACCGCGAATTCATTAAGGGCAGCTTCGCCGACATTCAGAACATCGGCAGCGGCAAAGGTGGCGGCTCCATCACCGGCGCTTGGTTCATCCGCGAATTCGCCGGCGACACTCCCTGGATCCACCTCGACATAGCCGGCACCGCCTGGAACGACGACGCCAAGCCCTGGCTAGCCAAAGGCCCCACCGGCGTAGCTCTCCGCACCCTAATCCACCTAATCCAATCCTTCTAATCCGAATCCGTGTAAGGGCGGCTTTAGGCCGCCTTCCTGCATTTGGTGTTTCTGACTCTGTCATCCCGACCGGAGTGGCCGGCTTTTTCCTCCGCGCCGTCCGCGGCGCGCAGGCCACGCAGTGGAGGGACCATGGCAACTAACGTTCCACAACAAAACTCGGTGAGATCACCTCGTACCTCTTCGCTCCCTGCTGCTTTCTGTTCGCTGCTATCCGATCGCCTGCCGAACCCATTTGCCCAACCCCACTCCCCGGAATACAATCTCCCTCGGAGACCCCCAATGCCCGATCAACTCGTAATCGCCGGCCGCGCCTTCAACTCCCGCCTGATCGTAGGCACAGGCAAATACCGCAGCTTCCAGGAAATGGCTCGCGCCCATGCCGCTTCCGGCGCCGACATGGTCACGGTAGCCGTTCGCCGCGTCAATCTCACCGACAAATCCAAAGAATCCCTCCTCGACTACATCGACCGCGAAAAAATCTTCATCCTTCCCAACACCGCCGCCTGCTATTCCGCCGACGAAGCCATCCGCACCGCCCGCCTCGCCCGCGAAGTCGGCCTCTCCAACTGGATCAAACTCGAGGTAATCGGCGACGAAAAAACCCTCTTCCCCGACACCGAACAACTAATCCAAGCCACCAAAGTTCTCGTCAAAGAAGGCTTCGTCGTCCTCCCCTACACCAACGACGACCTGATCGCTGCCCGCAAGCTGATCGACGCGGGCGCCGCCGCCGTTATGCCCCTTGCCGCCCCCATCGGCTCCGGCCTCGGCATCCAGAATCCCGCTAACCTCCGCATCCTTCGCGAACGCATCACCGAAGTCCCCATGATCGTCGACGCCGGTGTCGGCACCGCCTCCGACGCCGCCATCGCCATGGAACTCGGCGCGGACGGCCTCCTCATGAACACCGCCATCGCCGAAGCCGCCGACGCCCCCCTCATGGCCGAAGCCATGCGCGACGCCGTCATCGCCGGCCACAAAGCCCACCTCGCCGGCCGCATGTCCAAACGCCTATACGCCTCCGCCTCCAGCCCTCTAACCGGCGTCGTCCGTTAAGAAAATCTCGGCAAACGACATGGGCTCACCCGAAGAACTCCGCGAAGATCTTCTCCTATCGCAATACGTCTCCGTGTTTGAAAAATTTGACGAGATGTCCGGGAATCCGAGCATCCATCCAATCATAGGCACACTTGCACTTGGGCACCCCAATGACTATGGCCACGTCGCGTGGCGTCCCAGACGCACCGAACCCCAAATTGCTATGGCGGAGACCATCTACTCAAGGCTACCAGCCAAGTTTCCCCCACTCTTCGAACGCCTCTTGCTTACTTTTCGGTGGGCCGATGTGAGTCTCGACAGATATACCCTGATGGCGAATCCTCCCGGTCCCGACCTCGAAGGATTTTTTCAAGGGATCTCCAAAGATCCCGGATTGTGGGAAGCACTCATTCCTGCCGGGTTTCTGCGATTTGGGAAAGGGCCGGACATGGACTACGACCCTGTCTGCTTCGACATGAATTTGCGGAAGAAAGATCGCGAAATGAGAGTCGTTAAGATCGACCACGAGGAAATTCTTTGCAATTATTGCGTGAAGGTAGTCGCCGAATTGGCACCTAGCTTTGAGGCTCTCGTTCTCCAAACAATCGGGGCTGCTAAGAGTAAAGTAGACAGATGAGATCTCGTTTGCACTACGAGAGAGCCTGTATGACTTCACAAAGAAATCTTCGTGTCGCCATCACCCCCCAGGGCAGCCCCGAAGTCCAGGAATAATTTCCTGTTAACTCTTCGGGTGCGCCGTGGTTCCGGCAACCACCACAATCCCTATATGCTTTCCCTAATGGTCATCGGCCTCCACCGCGCGCTCTTGCCGATTTTCATTGCTCGCAAAAATAGGAGGAATCTCGGCTTATGACGGGTCGTTCAACGGGTATCTCTTTTGCGAAGTTTGTTTCGGTCTCGCTCTTCGCGCTCCCGCTCGTTCTCTTCGCCAGTTCTGCCTTCGCTCAGACCAAAGCCCCCCAAACCGCGGGCGTTGACAACACCAAGATGGGTCCCTATCGCGCCCTCGCCACTCTGGCCTTCAACGCTTCGCAGAAAGGCGACAACGTCACCGCTGCCACACTCGCCAAAATTCTCGAACGCACCTGGGATAAATCCGAAGACTACGGCGGCGACACCGCCCTCTCCAAAACGAACAAAAAACTCTTCGACGAAATCGACAAAGCCATGGATCAGTTCGTCAGCTTCCTGGTGGAGCACCCAACCTCGGCCCCCGACCCCGCCCGCCTCCGCGCCGCCTACACGAACTACCTAGAAAAACTAAAACAAGCCGACTAACCCAACGCTTACATTCCAGTGGCACAGGCACTCCTGCCTGTACTCTTGGGGTTTCTCTTCTCTGCGTTCTCAGCCCACTCTGCGTTATCTTCAATTCTTTCTTTCCTCTACTTCATCCACGTCATCATCCAAAATCCCACGCCCCGTGCTGATAAGCCACACCACCAGCGTTATCTGAACTCCGAAAAGGTCCGCAAAATATCCACTTTTATCTCGAGTATCTGCCGGAGCGAGAGGAAACTGCTAGGAGGGACCAGGGGAATTGAAATTGGAAGGGTTCAACCACCGAAACGCAATATTTTCTGTTCTCTATTTCAGCTTCATACCCCCGGCGCCTTTTCCTCCAACTCATCCGCCACATCGCACAACACCCGCGCCGGCACACTCAGGTGCACCACATCCCCATCCCCGCTCACCGCGTCAATCTGCAATTTTCCGTCCACCATCGCCACCCGCACATGATCCCGCGCATCCGTCACGTCCACGAACTCCACGTTCGGATATTTCTCCAACTCCTTCGAGACCTCGCGCAACACGGGCAAAAGCGGACGCGCCTTTTCCGTCACATGGTTCAATTGATCCTTCGGCGCAAGATGCATTCCCACCGACACCACCGTCGCCGGCACCCAGAAGTGCACATGCGATCCCCCGGCCCGGCGTTCATCCACATCCACGCGAATCACCCCCTCGTGAAACACATACACGCCCGCCATAGCCATCGTCGCGCCCAATCCCAACGCCGCCTTAGCCAATATCAACATACTCCCCTCCACTCCCCGTGGCGGCCGCCTTCAGGTGGCCAAGCCCACCGCGATTGCCAAGCCCAAATCCGATTTTCAATTTTCCAATTTCAATTTTCTATCCTTCACTCCACCACGTTCTTCGAATCCACCCAGATCCGCACCGTATTCTCGCTATCCTTCACCGTAACCAATTCCGTATCTCCGTGGGCCGAAAGCGCCTTCAGCGCCGCCACCAGGTCCAGTTCATCTTTGCCCGCCGAAAGCAGCGCATCCACCACCTTCATTGGAACCTTGATCTCCACCTTCGATTCATGCCCCGCGGCTTTCGTCTCCGCCTTGCCATCCTTCGCTGCCGCTTTCTTTCCCGTGCCCTTGTCCGTCACATGGATGTACAGGTACCCCGCGCTCTTCGCCACTCGCACATCGTTGTCGCTGCCCTGTACGGTCACATATTCGCCGTCGCGCGAACTCCGCACCGCATCCAGAATTGCCCGCAGGTCCACGTCGTTCATGCGGCTCGAGTCAATCCGCACTTTCCCGTCATGCAAATTATCCTTGTTGATCGCCGGCAACACTTTCGCCGCCATTTCCACCGGCACGTTCACCCGCACCGTCTCGCCATTATCCTCTTTGCTCTCCACACGCACGTGGATCCACTGCTCCGTAGTCTTGGCGCTGGTTGTCGTGGCTGGTGTCGTATCTTGCGCAGACGTTCGCGCGGCGGGCAGGAAGCCGGCCGCCGCAAACGCAGCCGCAATACCCAACCCGAGGATTCCCTTGAAAGTCTTCATGGCACACTCCTTGCCTATAAATACGCCAAGGCATGCCCAAAAGTTCCAACTTATGTCAACCTTTTGATTGAGTGCGAGAGCGAAGCTCTCGCTTTTACGCACTAAACCACCCCGCCCATGCGACCTGCCCCCTCACACCGCCGCCAACGTCTCCAACCCCGCCTTATCCCACACCAGCAGCGTCGACCCATTCAACTCCACCAATTTCTGCCGCTTGAAATCGCTCAACGTCCGCGTGACACTCTCCCTTGAGCATCCAATCAACTGCGCCAATTCCTCATGCGTCAGCGCCAGCTTCACCCGTACCGCTCCCTCGCTCTCCCGTCCCTCCGCCGACCAGCCCACCAGGAACTTCGCCAGTTTCTCAGACACCGAACTCGCCAATCCCAGCGACCGGATCACTTCATACGCCGAATGGCACTCCTGCCCCAACTGCTGCACCACTCGCAAGCACGCCTCGCCGTTGTCCTTGATAAACCGCAGGAAATCTTCCTTGCTCACATAAGCAATCTGGCAAGGCTGCATCGTCTCCACCGTCACCTGATGCGGCCGTCCCGTCACGATCGAGTCCAATCCAAACACCTGTCCCGGCTGTGCAATCTTCAGGATGAATGTCTTTCCTTCCGCGTTCGCCGTCAGCAACTTCACTCGCCCTTGACACAGGACATGCACTCCCCGCGCCGCTTCGCCTTCCATGAACAGCAGCGCGCCCTCTGGATACGAAGTCACATGCTTGATCCGCTCCCACTCCCGCATCGCCCGTTCCGGCAGCCGGCAGAAGAAATTGCCTTGCTGCAGCTTGCAAGTCGTGCAGTCTTCCGCAACCCCCAATCCGTACGGCGAGTTCGGCCTTCTCGCCGGCTGGGGCACTGCCCGGTAACTGATCGTCTCAAGTCTTTCGGCAACCATTGAGCTGGCCATGTTGGTATCCTCTCTCGACCGCTGTCCCGTTTTTCGCAATGGACACATCCACAAAAGGCACATCGCCTGCCAATTGTGACGCGCGGGCGAAAGATCACTCACCTTTTGTAAAATGTTCAATTAGAAGAGGTTAATTCGAGTGTGGCACAACTTGTATAAGATTGCTGCAGTTACCCTGATTGAGAATTGCGTCATATCGCACAGCGCTGTGTGACATTCATCACTCTCGATTGTGATTAGATGCTTTGGCTTGCCTTCCCAATCCGGCCCAAGGACTACTCCTTGCCCCAACCTTGATCCATTTACGGGTGAAACGCCCAATACCCCGGTCCTACCCTCATCGAGTGATGCCATGCCAGCGGAAACGCCCACCACACCAGCGCCCCCAACACCGCTTGCCCCAGTGCCAGCGGCAATATATTCCTCTCTCGCGCAAACAGCCACGCCATCCCCACCCCGCCCACCAGCGTCAGCGGCACCAGCACCGGATTCGGCCAGTGCAGCGCCGCAAACAGCACTCCCGCCAGCAACGCCGCCTGCCACGCCTTCTCAAAGTAGCCCAGCAACCTGTTCGTCAAAAATGAATTCAGCGCCACCTGTTGCAGCAAACAAAACGCAAGATACCCGGTGAACCGCCGCGGCTCAATCCAATGCTCCGGCAGTCTCTGCAGCATTCCCAAAAATAATCCCGCTCCGCAAATCCCCAGCGACGCAATGGCGAAAAAGGGAATCGCCTTCCGAGTCGCGGTCCAAAGATTGTCCGCTCTCCATCCCAGCGTCTTCGGCGTATCTCTTCTCGCCAATACGCTTACCACCATCCACGCCGCCAGCACCCACCACGACCGCGGCGACGCCGCCTGCCAACGCCAGATATACATCGCCACCAGCGTCGCCAATGCCAGCGCCTCCGCCAGATACCAGATGGTTCCTGTTCGTCCCAACGCCCTCAATTCTCCAATTCGCTCCCGTCGCTTTCATGCCGCTCTTGAATCAGCCGCAGCACACTCATAAAGAGTTGCTCGATCTCTCCTTGCGTCGCCAGGTCCTTCCCCAAAAACTCCAGCAACTCAAAGTCTGGAAATCCCCGATTCGTGATCCGTCCCGGCAATTCCTCGCGCAACCTCTTCGCAGGTACTGCGCCCGACGCCCGAATCTCCTCAAACGCCACCCGGTGCAATTCATCCACGAACAGGGAACTATCCAACAACCCGCACAACTCCACCCGGGTAGTAGCCCGAATCAAATTCGAACAAAGCAGCCTCAAAGCCTGCCTCTCCCTCGCCAACTCTTCCTCTCTCGTCATCATCTCCTGTCCTCTTGCCTCGCGCTTCTCTTAGTAGGGGCGGCTTTACGCCGCCTTCTTTCCGCTCTCCCGACTTTGTACCGGCCGCTAGTTGCCCTGAGCGTGGCCGAAGGGTCCGAAGCGGGGCGCCCGTGCATCTAAATTCTCTCGCTGCGCACTTATGTTCTACTAATAAGAGTACCAAGCGGGCCTAATGAACCCATAAGGTCCCCGCCAAACAGAAGGAGAAACCCTCCATGCCTTCTCCACACCGCGTCCTGATCCTCGGCGGAGGCTTCGCAGGCCTGGTCGCCGCACAAACCCTCAAGCGCGCCGACGTGGACGTCACCCTCCTCGACAAGCGCAACTTCCACCTCTTCCAGCCCCTCCTCTATCAAGTCGCCACCGGCTCCCTCTCTCCAGCTGAAATCGCTGCCCCCATTCGCGCCGTCCTCAGCCACCAGAAAAATGTCGAGGTTCTGCTCGGTGAGGCCGTCGACATCGATCCCGTGTCAAAAAAAATCCTTCTCGCCGACGGCGACTCCTTTCCCTACGACACTCTCATCATCGCCACCGGCTCCCAAACCTCCTACTACGGCAACGACCACTGGCGTGAAAACGCTCCCAGCCTTAAATCCGTCGAAGAAGCCACCCGCATGCGCCACAAACTTCTCTACGCCTTCGAACGCGCAGAACGCGCCGAAAACGAAGCCGAAGAGCGTGCATGGCTCAACTTTGTCATCGTCGGCGCCGGCGCAACCGGCCTCGAACTCGCCGGCGCCATCGCCGAAATCGCTCACCACACTTTAAAACAAGATTTCCGCCGCATCCGTCCCCAGGAAGCTCGCATCATCCTTATGGAGGGCGGCCCGCGCGTTCTCCCTCCGTATCCCGAAGATCTCTCCGCCAAAGCCGAAAAACTCGTGAAAGATCTCGGTGTCGAAATCATGCTCGGCGCCTTCGTCACCGACATCACCGCCGAAAGCGTCAGCTATAAACACGGCGAAACGTCCGGCACCGTCCCTTCGCGCACTGTCTTCTGGGCCGGCGGCGTCACCGCCACTCCCTTCGCCCGCAAAGTCGCCGAACGCCTCAACGCCGAAACCGATCCCAACGGCCGCCTCAAGGTAAAACCCGACCTCACCGTTCCCAACCATCCCGAAATTTTTGTCCTTGGCGATCTCGCCATCTCTTTCGATGCAAAAGGCAATCCTCTCCCCGGCGTCGCCCAGGTCGCCATCCAGGGCGGCCGTTACGCCGCCAAACTCATCAAAGCCCGCCTCGCCGGCCACACCCTCTCTCCCTTCAAATATTTCGACAAGGGCGACATGGCCGTCATCGGCCGCGCCGCTGCCGTCGCCAATGTTTTCGGCATCCACGTCTCCGGCTTCATCGCCTGGTGCCTCTGGCTTTTCATCCACCTCATCTACATCGTCGAATTCCAAAGCCGCATCCTCGTCTTCATCCAGTGGGGCTTCCTCTACCTAACCTTCAACCGCGCCGCCCGCCTAATCACCGGCGAACTCAGCTCTGACAATCCCTCCCCTCCCCGCCAATCGTAGGGGCGGGGCTTGCCCCGCCCTCTTGGGTGGTTTCTCTTTTTCTTTTGCTGTCATTCCGACCGGAGCGGCCCGCTTTTTCCTGCGCGCCGGTTTTTGGCGTGTCGGGCTGCGGAGCGGAGGGACCACGGCAGGATCGCAATTTCTCTCGTGGCATAGGCACTGCACTTGGGTTCTCCTCTCCGTGCCCTCCGCGCTCCGCCTCTGTGTTAAATTCCTTCCTTCAATCCCCGTTCCCCCCACGCAACGTAGCCGCGCAAGCTCCCTCGGTGTCACCTTCTCCACTGCTACGCTAACTCCATGCCGCTGTCCCTCCCCGAAACCCAACCCTGGGACCCCGTCTCCCGCATCGCCGGCATCTCCTGGCTCCTCGTTTACGCTCTCTTCCTACTCCATGCCTTCCGCGACACCACTGGTTTCCTGTTCCCCGACTTCGTCAATCTGATGATCCACGAAGCCGGCCATCTCTTCTTCTCCTGGGGCGGCAACACCCTCATGCTCCTCGGCGGCACACTCGGCGAACTTCTCGTTCCTCTACTATGCGCTCTCTATTTCTTCTTCCACGGTCAAACCTGTGGCTTCGTCTTCTCCGCTTTCTGGTTCTTCGAAAATTTTCTCTACATCGGCACCTACATGAAAGACGCCCGCGCCGGCGCTCTCCCCCTCGTCAACTCCGAAATCGGCGACTGGACCCTCCTCTTCGGCCAATGGAACCTTCTCCCCCTCGATCTGAAAATCGGCCAATTCACCCGCGATCTAGGCTGGCTCGGCATGTTCGCCACCATCGCCTTCCTCGCCTACCGCACCTACCGCGACGCCCAACTCGTCGCCCGCCCCCTCTCGCCTTCCTGATTCCCTCCCGCCTTTGTAGGGGAGGGGCTCGCCCCTCCCTCTTGGGTTACTCTTGTCTTTGTAGGGGCGGCTTTACGCCGCCTTCCGAGGCGGGCGCTTTTCTTCCTCACTCTGCGCAGGCATGTCCACCGGTCTCACACCCGATTCCCTCCAATCCCGAATCCGAATCAAAAACCCCTCCTCGCGCATCAAATGACTGCCGTTCCTGAGCGCCCTCCCCTTGCGCCCGGAAATCTTGCGGTCCGTCCGGCACATTCGCTAAAGTAAAAATTGTCGCCAAACGTAGAGGCCAGCAAAAGTTGAAAGACATCGAGGTAGTCGAAGGCGTGCCCGCCACAACGCAACCCGGATTCGAACAATCCCTTCCCGCTCGCCTCGAAGCCCTGTTCCGTGTCTCCCAGGCCATCGGCGTCTATCGCGACCCCAAAGAACTCTTCCGCGTTCTAGCCAAAGAACTCCACCAGGTCGTCGCCTTCGATTTCGTAGCCATCTTTCTCTACGACGCCGATAAAAATAAAGTTCGCACCGCCCTCCTCGAAACCGTTGAGGGCCCCGACTTCAATATTCCCGAAAATTTTCCCGCCGAAGAAACCGTCACGTGGTGGGTCTACAATCAGCAGCAGCCCGTCGTTATCTCTTCCCGCGACTCCGAATCCCGCTTCCCGCAAATGATGAAGCTGTACGCACAGTCTGATTTGCAATCCGCCTGCATCCTTCCCCTCACCACCGCCTATCGCCGTTTGGGCAGCCTTGGTTTCGGCTCCCGCCGTACCAACACCTATGCTCCCGACGAAGTCCGTTACCTCTCTCTCGTCGCCGATCAGGTCGCTCTCGCCGTCGACAACGCCCTTCGCGACCACGAGCAGCGCACCAGCGAAGTCTTCCTCGAGGAAGGACAGAAGCTCAGCCACACCGGCAGTTGGGTCTGGAACCTTATCAATGGCGAAATTAAATGGTCGCGCGAGCATTTTCTGATCCTCGGCGCCGACCCCGACAAAGACAAGCCCTGCACGCCGCTCTTCTGGAGCCGCGTCCATCCCGACGATCGCGAGCCGCTCGAAAAACTCGTCAATGAAGCGGTCCGCGAAAAAAAAGAATTCGAACACGAATTTCGCTTCGTCCTTCCCGATGGCACCCTCAGATACGTCTCCGGCATAGGCCGCCCCGTCATCGACGATGCCGGCAATCTCACCTCGTTCATCGGCACCACCATGGACATCACCCAGCGCAAGCGCACCGAGGAAGAGCTCCGCAAACAGAAAGCCCATTTCGAAAAACTCTTCGAACTCGCTCCCGAGGCCATCGTCCTCCGCGATATCGACAATCGCGTCCTCCGCGTGAATCGCGAATTCTCCAATCTCTACGGCTTCGCTCCCGAAGAAGCTCTCGGCCGCAGCATCCGGGACCTTATCGTTCCAGCGGACCAATGGAGCGCCTCTGAAAAACTTCGCGAAGCTCTCCAGCGCGGCGAACGCGTCAACGCCGAACTCACTCACAAACGCAAAGACGGCTCTCGCCTCACGGTTTCTTTCGTCGCCGCTCCCGTTCAGGTCGAAGGCAACACTCCCGAAATCTACTCTATCTATCGCGACATCACCGCGCCCAAACGCGCCGAAGAAGCCCTCCGCCGCAGCGAAGCCTATCTTGCCGAAGGCCAGCGCCTCAGCCACACCGGCAGTTGGGCCCGCTGCGTCACCTCCGGTGATGTCTACTTTAGCCAGGAGAGCTACCGCATTTTTGGCTTCGAACCCGGCAGCAAGGTCACTCTGGAAACGATCATCGGCCGCATCCATCCCGACGATCGGCCCTATGCTCACGAAACCATCCAAAAATCCATCGTCGATTCCAGCGATTTCGAATTGAACTACCGCATCATTCTTGACGACGGCTCCATTCGTCACCTTCACGTCCTCGGCCATCCCGTTCGCAAACCGGACGGCTCCGTCGCCGAATTCCTCGGCACCCATGTCGATGTCACCGAGCAGCGCCTTTCCCGCAAAGCCCTCGAAGACGCGTTCGCCGAAATCAACACGCTAAAAGAGCAGCTCTTGCAGGAAAACGTCGCCCTCCGCCAGGAAATCGACGAAACCTCCATGTTCGACGAGATCGTCGGCAAAAGCGCCGCTCTCCAGAAAGTTCTCAAAGAAATCGAAACCGTCGGCCCCACCGATTCCACCGTTCTCATCCTCGGCGAAACCGGCACCGGAAAAGAACTCATCGCCCGTGCCATCCACAATCTCAGCTCTCGCAACGGCAACGCCTTCGTCAAAGTAAATTGCGCCGCCATCCCCACGGGCCTGCTCGAAAGCGAGCTCTTCGGCCACGAACGCGGCGCCTTCACCGGCGCGATCGCCCAGCGCATCGGCCGCTTCGAGCTCGCCCATCACGGCACCGTCTTCCTCGACGAAATCGGCGAAATTCCTCTCGAACTCCAGCCCAAACTTCTTCGCGTCCTTCAGGAGCGCGAATTCGAGCGCCTCGGCAGCTCCCGCACTCTCAAAACCGACGCCCGCCTCATCGCCGCCACCAATCGCGAACTTTCCGATCTCGTCGCCGAACACAAATTCCGCTCCGACCTCTTCTACCGCCTCAACGTCTTTCCCATCCGCGTCCCCGCTCTTCGCGAACGCCCCGAAGACGTTCCTCTCCTTGTCCGCCATTTCGCCGAAATCTTCAGCCGCCGCATGGGCAAGCCCATTCAATCCATTCCCACCGACACCATGAGCGCCCTCGTAAGCTACGACTGGCCCGGCAACGTCCGCGAACTGCAAAACGTCATCGAGCGCGCCGTCATCCTTTCCTCTCACGGCGTTCTCCGCGTTTCTCCCGCTGAACTCCGCGCCACCTCTTCTGTCTGGCCTGCAAACGGCGACAGTTCTCCCGCACCAGTTCGTTCCACGCGGACCCGCACCGTCGTCCCTCCTCTCACCCGCGAGCAAATCGAACAAGCCCTCCGCGATTCCGGCGGCCGTGTCGGTGGCGTCGATGGCGCCGCGGCCCGCCTCGGCCTGAAACGCACCACGTTTATCGCCCAGATGAAACGTCACAGCATCAGCTCTGCTAGTGTCACTGCGGCGACCGCTGACACTGTCAAACCCCTATGACACCGTGACACACCCCAACTGTCATTTCGGCGGCCTCCCCTAAAGCTCTTTCCGTTCAATTACTTTCGCGGTTTCTCGCATCCTCCTGCGTTTGGCCCGTTCCTTGCCTTTCTCCCCTGCGAATGAGGAAACGCTCTTTCAGTCGTAAGCCCCCCAGCGTTCTTCATTGCTCTCGAGTGAGTTGCCAGCGGCCCAGGTCGCTATCCGCAATCTCAAAGCAGGTTGAAAGAAGGGAAGTCCGATGCTCAAGAAATTTTCCGAATTCGCTTTAATCGCCGTCGCCGGTTTTGTTTCCGTTTCTCCAGCTTTCGCGCAAAGCTCTGTTTCCCGGATCGACGCCGAACACTCCACCGCTCGACTCTACCTCGCCTCTTCCAATAATCCGGGCGTCGATCTTAACGTGGGCGTCGCCCGCACCTCCGGCGTGGTCAAGCTCAACTCCGCCGATTCCGCAACTCCCGATTTCGATTTCACCATCTATCCAGCGGACAAAAATCCTTCGCTCTCCGCGAACCGCCGCGAAGCGAAGCCCGATTACACGGTCATAGCCTTCAAATCGCGCCGCGTCGTGCCTCTTGCCGCAAACACCTACCGCGTCTCCGGTGATCTCACCCTCACCTTTGTCCAGCGCACCGTTTCCTACGAGCCGTCGGAAGGTTACTCCGGCCCAACCTACGGCCCCTCAATTACGTTCTCGCAAACTCAACCGGCTTCTTTCGAATTTCACCGCGCCCCGGCCTCCGGCAACACTACCGGCGACGAGTGGACCGCCTCCAGCAACATTTCCGTTGAAGATTTTCCGCAGCTCATGACCGCGGTCTCCTCCACCGTCTGGCCCGTCTTCGTCGCCGACGAAAAGTGCGCCGCCCCCTCTAATCTGGGTAGCGAAGATTATTCCGGTCCGGCTTGCACCGGCGAACGCGTGGACGTAGCCGCCCGCAAAGACCTGAGCTGCGACACTCTGCTGTCCGTCGGCGAAGATTTCTCCGGTGAAGTTTGCACCCAGGTTGCGCCGTCCATAGTCACTCCCGATCAGAGTCAGTCTCTCTCCGCCAAGCACCACCACAACAAGGCGGACGCGAATCACATCGTCGCCAACGAAGTCCAGATTCATCTCGACCTCTTCACCACAGGCTCCGGCTCCGCCATTTCCGTGGCTTCCGGCCAGTAAGCACTCGGATTCCAGGAGACTCCCGTGCTCAGGACCATGATTACCGACACGCCGTTCGAACAGAAATGGGTTTTGCAGGGGCGCCTTTGCGGCGTGTGGGCGCTGGACCTGCAGGAAAAATGGCTCTCTACCAGGAGCGCGCGTGAAGGCCGCAAGTGCGCCGTCGATCTCGAAGACGTGATCTTCGTGGACGCCAAAGGCGAATGCGTGCTCCTGCAGATGGCCTCGGAAGGTGCGGTTCTCCGCGCCAGTCGGCTCTATATGAAGCACTTTTTGGAATCGTTGCAGGAAAAGCAGCGGCAAATCTCGAAGGAGAATCACCAATGCGAACCGAATCCAACACCGCAACACCCCGGCCATCAGTTGAAAATGTGCTGAACGTCGCCGGCACTGGCGCGAAGGACAAAGATGAGGTCCTCGTCGCCGAAGCTGTCAGCGGCAACAGTGCCGCGTTCGAAACTCTTTTCGAACGTTACCACCAGAAAATGTTCCACGTCGCCCTCAGCCGCCTTCAGAACGCGGAGGACGCCGAGGACGCCGTTCAGCAAACATTTCAGCAAGCGTTCATCCATCTCAAAAGTTTTCAAGGCCAGTCGCGCTTTTCCACCTGGCTTACCCGCATCGCCATCAACGAAGCCCTGATGCTTCTTCGCAAGCGCCGCCCCGGCCATCTCTCCATCGAAGGCCATCAATCGGTTGATGAAGAAAGTTACGCGCTCGAAATCAAGGACACCGCCGTCACCCCGGAAGAGCGCTACGGCCAGAAAGAAATGCAAAACGTTCTCTCAGGCGCCATCAATGAGCTCCGCCCCATTCTCAAAACTGTCGTGAAGCTCACTGAAATCGGAGAGGTCTCCACGACCAAAGCCGCCGCGGCCCTCGGCATCCGCGTCGGCACCGTCAAAGCCAGAACCTTTCGCGCCCGCCGCTTGCTCCGCGACAAAATCGCCAAGCGCCTCGGCGCCAGAAACGGCAAAGTCTCTGCCGCGCTCTTTTCCAGTTCGCAGGCCGCGCGCCACAGCGCCTACCAAGTCGTTTTTTCCGCCAGCGTCGGTTAATCGTAGCGCCGGCTTCCAGCCGGCAAGCGCGCAGTAGTAACCGCGGGATCTGTAGGCCGCAAACACCGTGCCTACAAGGAGAATCCATCATGTGGATCGTTCGCGTCGCTCTCGATCGTCCTTACACTTTCATCGTTCTCGCCCTGCTCATCCTTCTCTTGAGCCCGGTCGTGGTCATGCGCACACCCACGGACATCTTCCCCAACATCGACATCCCTGTAATCGCCGTCGCCTGGCAATACACGGGCCTCAACCCCGAAGAGCTCGAAGGCCGCATAACCACCGTTTACGAGCGGATTCTGACCACCACCGTCGACAACATCGAACACATCGAATCCACCACCGTCAACGGCCAGGCCATCGTAAAAATCTTTCTCCAGCCCAACTCCAGCCTGGAAAACGCCAACGCCCAGGTCACCGCCATCTCGCAAACCATCCTTCGCCAGTTGCCGCCAGGCGCGCTCCCTCCGCTCATCATCAATTACAGCGCTTCTAGCGTGCCGATCATTCAACTCGGCCTCTCCGGCAAAGGCCTTTCCGAACAGCAGCTCAACGACCTCGGCCAGAATTTTCTCCGCCCGCAGCTCGTCACCGTCCCCGGCGCCGTCATTCCGTATCCCTACGGCGGCAAGCAGCGCCAGATCATGATCGATCTCAATCCCAATCTCCTTCAGGCCAAAGGCCTCTCTCCGCAAGACGTCCTCAACGCAGTCCAGCTGCAAAACGTTATCCTGCCCTCCGGCACCGCGAAAATTGGCGAATTCGAATACGACGTCCGAGTCAACTCCAGCCTTCGCACCGTCCCCGAGTTCAACGACCTCCCCATCCGCGTCGTCGGCAATTCCACAATTTACTTACGCGACGTCGCCAACGTCCGCGACGGCTTCGCACCCCAAACCAACATCGCCCGCCAGGACGGCAATCGCGGTGTCCTCCTCAGTATCCTCAAAGCCGGCAACGCCTCCACTCTCGACGTCGTCAAGGGCGTCCGCGGTCTTCTTCCCCGCGTAGCGCAAACTCTTCCTCCCGAATTAAAGATTCGTCCCCTTGCCGATCAGTCCGTCTTCGTCCGCAGCGCCGTCAGCGGCGTCATCCGCGAAGCCGTCATCGCCGCCTGCCTCACCGGCATCATGATCCTGATTTTCCTCGGCAGCTGGCGCAGCACCCTTATCATCGCTGTTTCCATTCCGCTCTCGATCCTGACCTCCGTCATCGTCTTAAGCCTTATCCACGAAACCATCAACATCATGACCCTCGGCGGCCTCGCTCTCGCCGTCGGCATCCTCGTCGACGACGCCACCGTGGAAATCGAAAACATCAACCGCAACCTGGAGCTGGGCAAGGAGACGGTGCGAGCGATCTTGGACGGCGCGCAGCAGATTGCTGTCCCCGCTCTCGTCTCCACACTCTGCATCTGCATCGTCTTTATGCCCATGTTTCTTCTCAGCGGCGTCGCGCGCTACCTCTTCGTTCCACTCGCGGAAGCCGTGGTGTTCGCGATGTTGGCCTCCTACCTCCTCTCCCGGACTCTAGTCCCCACACTTGCCATGTATTTCTTGAAAAGACACGAGGAGGAAGGGAAGTCTTCCAGCAATCCGTTCGTCCGCTTTCAACGCGCGTTTGAGCGCTCCTTCGAAAATCTCCGCAATTCCTATCACTCGCTGCTTCAAGGCGTCGTACGTCACCGCCGCGTCTTTATCCCAGCTTTCCTTCTCACTTGCCTCGCCTTCTTTCTCCTCATCCCTTGGCTCGGCCAGGATTTCTTCCCCAACACGGACAGCGGCCAATTCATCCTCCACCTCCGCGCAAAATCCGGCACGCGCATCGAGGAGACCGCCAAGCTCAGCGACGAAGTCGAAGCCTCCATCCGCCGCGCCATCCCCGACCACGAGCTCGACTCCATCGCCGACAACATCGGCCTGCCCTACAGCAGCATCAACTACATGCACGCCACCTCCGGCTTGATCGGCGCGGGCGACGCGGACATCCTCGTCTCCCTCAACGAAAGTCATCACCCCACTGCGAACTACATGCGCGAACTCCGCAAACAACTCCCCGCGCAATTTCCCGGCACCACTTTCTATTTCTTGCCAGCCGACATCACCACCCAGATCCTGAATTTTGGTCTCCCCTCTCCCGTCGACATCCAGGTGGAAGGTGCCGACACGGAAGGGAACCGCCGCGTCGCCAACAAAATTCTCGCCGAACTTCGCCAGGTCCCCGGCATTGCCGACCCGCGCATCCAGCAGCCATCCGACTATCCCCAATACGACATCACCATCGACCGCACCAAGGCCACGCAGGCCGGCTTCTCTGAGCGCGACGTCGCCAACAGCATGCTCAATTCCCTCAGCGGCAGCTTCCAGGTCTCCCCAATGTTTTTCCTGAACTATCAGAACGGCACCAACTACAACCTCGTCGCTCAAACCCCCCAATATTCCGTCCAATCCCTGCAGGATTTGCAGAACATTCCCATCACCGCGCCCGGCGCCACTCGCCCCGCCATTCTTGCCGACGTCGCTTCCATCCATCGCACCAGCGAAATGGAGGCCATCAATCACTACAACATCCGCCGCATCCTCGACATCTACGCCAACGTTCAGGATCGCGACCTCGGCGCCGTCGGCCACGACATCAATCGCATCGTCGCTGCCAACACTTCGTCGCTCCCGCGCGGCAGCTTCATCCGCGTCCGCGGCCAACTCGAAACCATGCGCACCTCCTACACGGGCCTTCTCACCGGCCTCGTCTTCTCCGTCATCCTTGTCTATCTGCTCATCGTTGTGAATTTCCAGTCCTGGCTCGATCCCTTCATCATCATCACCGCGCTCCCCGCCGCTCTCGCCGGTATCGTCATCTTTCTTTTCCTCACGCACACCACGCTCAGCGTCCCCGCTCTGATGGGCGCCATCATGTGCATGGGCGTCGCCACCGCCAACAGCATCCTCGTCGTCTCCTTCGCCAAGGAACGCCTCTTGCGCCACGGCGATCCGGTCACCGCCGCCACCGAAGCCGGCTTCACCCGCTTCCGCCCCGTTCTAATGACCGCCCTCGCCATGATCATCGGCATGGTTCCCATGGCTCTCGGCCTCGGCGACGGCGGCGAACAAAACGCCCCGCTGGGCCGCGCCGTCATCGGTGGCCTGCTCTTCGCCACGGTTGCCACTCTAATTTTCGTACCGGCAGTGTTCAGTCTTTTGCACGCGAAGCGCGAACCGGGAACAGAATTTCCGCAGGAAACAGAGCTGGACGAAGTACACGCTTAAAGACCCAGGGGGATACGACCAATGAATGCCGAATCAGATACACAAGAGCTCGCGCGGAACGTGGAAACGCCCGAAACGGAATCGCCCAACCCGGCGGCAGCGGTGGCCGCGGCCCAGCCCGCCGCCGCTCCGCCACCTCCCGCGCCGCGCATCCCCTGGTGGATTCCCGCCAGCGCCGTCGCCGTCGTCGCGCTCGTCATCTTCTTCGGCATCCGCTCCCGCGTGAACGCCGAAGCAAGAGTCACCCAGGCCACGCATGAAGCTGCGATTCCCGTAGTCACCGTCACCCACCCAGCCGCCGACGCTCCGCTCCAGGAAATCGCGCTCCCAGGCAACACCGCCGCCTACATCGACGCGCCGATCTACGCCCGCACCAACGGTTATCTCAAACGGTGGTACTTCGATATCGGCACTCCCGTAAAAAAAGGCCAGCTGCTCGCCGAAATTGAAACTCCCGAAGTCGATCAGCAGCTCCAGCAGGCCCGCGCCGATCTCGAAACCGCGCAAGCCAATTACAACATCGCCAAAATCACAGCCTCCCGCTGGGAATTTCTCGTCAGCACCGGCTCCGTCTCCCAACAGGAAACCGATCAGGCCAAGAGCGACCTCACCGCCAAAAAAGCCGCCGCCGATTCCAGCGCCTCCAACGTCCGCCGCCTCGAAGAACTGCAATCCTTCGAGAAAATCTACGCTCCTTTCGACGGCATCCTCACTGCTCGCAACACCGACGTCGGCCAGCTCATCGACGCCGGCGCCGGCTCCCCGCGCGAACTTTTCCATCTCGCGTCCATCGACAAGCTCCGCGTCTACGTCGCCATCCCCGAAGTCTATTCCCGCGCCGCCGCCAACGGTTCCACCGCCACGCTTACCCTTGACGAATTCCCCGGCGAAATTTTCAAAGGCACCCTCGTCCGCAACGCCAACGCCTTCGACGCCGCCAATCGCACGCTGCTCACCGAAGTCGACGTCGATAATCCCAAAGGCCGCCTCCGCCCCGGCGCCTATGTCTTCGTTCACTTCAAACTTCCCGAATCCGTCAGCAGCGTCACCATCCCGTCCAACGCCTTGCTCTTCCGCAAGGAAGGCCTCCAGGTCGGCGTAGTCCGCGACGGAAAAGTCGAACTCGTTTCCGTCAAAATCGGCCGCGATTACGGCAGCACCGTCGAAATTCTTTCCGGCATCACCGGCTCTGATTCCGTCGTCCTCAGTCCGCCCGACTCTCTCACCAGCGGCACGCCTGTGAAAATCGCCGACCAGCACGCAGGAGACTAATCCATGAAAGCCCTTCGTCCATTCCTCGCCGTCACGCTAGCCGTCGCTCTCTCCGGCTGCGAAGTCGGCCCCAAATACGTTCGCGCCACCGCGCCCACCTCCGCCAATTTCAAGGAGCAGCCGCCCGACTCCTTCAAGGAAGCCGGCCAATGGAAAACCGCCCAGCCCTCGGACCAATCTCTCCGCGGCAAATGGTGGGAAATCTTCGGTGATCCGCAACTCAACGCCCTCGAAGAGCAACTCACCGTCTCCAACCAGAATCTCAAAGTCGCCGAAGCCCGTCTCCGCGAAGCCCGCGCCGCCGTCCGGTTCAATCGCGCCGCGCAATATCCGACCATCTCCGCCGGACCCAGCATCAACTCCATCCACTCTTCCGGCAATCGTCCTTACGTCAACACCACCGGCAACACCGGTGATTTCGTTCTGCCCATCGACATCTCTTACGAAGTCGATCTCTGGGGCCGTGTCCGCCGCAGCATCGCCGCCGCACGCGAAGAAGCCCAGGCCTCCACCGCCGATTACGCCACCGCCAGCCTCAGCCTCCACGCCGAACTTGCCATGGACTATTTCGAACTCCGCAGCGCCGACGCCCAGAAGCAACTCCTCGACGACACTGTTAAGGCCTACACCGACGCCCTCCAACTCACCACGAATCGATTCCAAGGCGGAGTATCTCCCAAGTCCGATGTAGCCCAGGCCCAAACCCAGCTCAATACGACGCGCGTCCAGGACACCGACGTCACCGTTGCCCGCGCCCAATTCGAGCACGCCATCGCCATCCTCATCGGCAAGCCTCCCGCCGACCTCACCATTCCTCCTACTCCCCTCAACGCGCAGCCGCCGATAATCCCCGGCGCGCTTCCCTCCGAACTTCTCGAGCGCCGCCCGGATATCGCCGCCGCCGAACGCCGCATGGCCGAAGCCAATCAACAAATCGGCATCGCCCGCGCCGCCTATTTCCCAACGCTCTCTCTGAACGGCTCAGCAGGTTTTGAAGGAACCTCACTCTTAAATTGGTTAAGCTGGCCCAGCCGCTTCTGGGCCGTGGGTCCACAACTGACGCAAACTCTCTTCGACGGCGGCCGTCGCCGCGCCAATTCCGAAACCGCTATCGCCAACTACGACGGCACCGTCGCCACTTATCGCCAAACCACGCTAACCGCCTTTCAGGAAGTCGAAGATAATCTCGCCGCTCTCCGCATCCTCAACGACGAAGATCAGCAGCAAACCGAGGCCACCACCTCCGCCCAGGAATCCCTCCAACTCTTCACCAACCGCTACAAGGGCGGCGTCGACACCTACCTCCAGGTCATCAACGCCCAAACCATCGCCCTCCAAAACGAACGCAACAACGTAGACATCCAGCGCCGCCGCATGGACGCCAGCGTCCTCCTAATCAAAGCCCTAGGCGGCGGCTGGTCCTCCACCGAGCTTCCGAAGGAATCCAGCATCCGCAACTAAACGTCGCGCACGTGTAGGGCCGGCTTTAGGCCGCCTCTTTTTTTTCCCGCCGTTGTAGGGAGGGTCTCGCTTGCCCTGAGTCCGTCCGAAGGGCCCCTCCCTCTTGCTTTTGCATTTTCCGACTCTGTCATCCCGACCGGAGCGGCCGGTTTTTTCTTTCGCGTCGTCCGCGGCGCGCCGGCCGCGAAGTGGAGGGACCACGGCAAGGATACAACTCCCACATCGACCGTTGTAACTATCGACCTTTTGCTTTACCGCCAACACGTCATAAACTACTCTCATCAATTCAACGGTACGAACAAATGCCCACAAATCCCGCAGCCGAAACCTTCCCAAAACTCTCCCCCGCCGATCTCGCCACCTACAAATCCCAAGGCTTCCACATCCAACGCTCCCTCTTCTCCACCGACGAAATCGAAATCATGAAACGCGAAGCCGAGCAAAATCTCACCACCGCCAACATCCTCAACAAAGCCGACCGCGCCGGCAACCCCGTCAACCTCGCCATGTGGGACCGCCCCCAGGACGACATCTACGGCATGTTCTCCCGCAACGAACGCGTCGTGAAAAACGTCGAAACAATTCTCGACGCCGAAGTCTATCTCTACAGCGCAAAAATGATCATGAAAAACGCCCGCGAAGGCGGCGCCTGGGAATGGCACCAGGATTACGGCTATTGGTATGACTACGGCTGCCTCGTTCCGTCGATGCTCAGCTGCTTAATCGCCGTCGATCGCGCCACAAAAGAAAACGGCTGCCTCCAGGTTCTCTCCGGCTCCCACGCGATGGGCCGAATCAATCACGACCGCATCAACGAACAAACCATGGCCAACCCCGAACACGTCGAAGCCGCCCGTGCCCGCTTTGCTCTCGTCTATCTCGAGCTCGACCCCGGCGACTCCGTCTTCTTCGACTGCAATCTCCTCCATCGCTCCGACGCCAACCGATCCGACCATCGCCGCTGGAACTACATCGCCTCCTACAACACCGTAGCCAACCAACCCTTCAAACGCGTTCGCGACTACGGCAACTACGAACCCCTCCTCCAAGTCCCCACAAACGCAATCCGCACCTTCGCCTCCGATCACAATCTTCTGTAGCAACCGCTTTCCGAAGCGGGCGCCTTTCTCTTCAATCTCCAGTTAGCTCACTCAACACCCGAACTTGAGGGTGCCCCATCCTTCGCGCCTTTTGCGAAGGGTGGGCTCTTACAATCCAACGCCACAAACTTTCTTCTCTTCACTCCGTGCTCTCTGTGTTCTTCCTCCGTGTCCTCTGTGTTAAGTCTTTCTCTTTTCCCAACCTACAATTCCCCCCGCATCCATGTTCTAATCCCCACCGTGCCCAAAATCCCCCGCGTCACCATAATCGGCAGCTACATCGTCGCCCTCGTCATGGACATGGACCGCCTCCCCATTGAAGGCGAAACCGTAGTCGGCCGCGACTTCCACACCACCTTCGGCGGCAAAGGCTCCAACGCCGCCGTCTCCGCCGCCCGCCTCGGCGCCGAAACTTTCTTCCTCGGCAAACTCGGCCGCGACTCCTTTGCCGCCGACTTCGTCACCATGCTCAACCGCGAGCACGTTCATCGCGAAAAAGTCCTCTACTCCGAAACTCTTCCCACCGGCGTCGGCATCATCCTTTTCAATTCCATCGGCACCAATCTCATCGCCATCGACCCCGGCGCCAACGCCCAACTCTCTCCCGCCGATCTCGAACAACATATCGATGTCATCCGAGACTCCTCCGTGATCGTCTCCCCGCTAGAAATTCCTCTCGACACCGCCCTAGCCGGCGCCCGCCTCGCCAAACAACACGGCGCAAAATCCATCCTCAACCCCGCCCCAGCCTGCGATCTCCGCAAAACCGATCTCTCCTCAGTCTTCGCCCTCACTCCCAACGAAAC
>Ga0210403_10000198_pt1 | contig 67331 bp, 59 predicted proteins | sample IncBWC19MmetaG_FD_150863 | JGI IMG/M metagenome (GOLD analysis project Ga0210403, IMG submission 150863) | Forest soil microbial communities from Barre Woods Harvard Forest LTER site, Petersham, Massachusetts, United States - Inc-BW-C-19-M | ecosystem: Environmental > Terrestrial > Soil >...
GCACGCCTACCCTTTGCCGCTACTGAATCCAGTCTACGCATCCGTTCCAGATCGTGCGCTAAACCCTGTCACCGGACTGGACTAATTATCCCAAGTAACGCCGGACTGATTTTGCCGAGCGGCGCAGCAGAAAGCTATAAAGAGATCCAGATCCGCCGTTCGATCGATATTGGAAGCCACATGTTACTGGTGGGAGACTGCGCCGAAGGAGTTACACGCAAGCCCCCTACTCCCCGACTGCATCACATCCATTTCTTGCATTTTCTAAATCTTAAGAGCAAGCACACTGGCTACTCGACTATATGAGCGGCCCAATGATCCACGAAACTGCACCGCGGCAACCGGTGGCAATTGATGGGCCAGTGCGATGAAGAGGGCGCAGCTCGCGAACAGAGAAACCGTCACTATTGCGGCACTGTGGCGCGGCAGCCAGACCATCAACGCAATTGCAAAGGTCGCGAGCGCAATCGAGGCCAGCGCGAGTGTAAAGAGTCGCGAAGGAAATCCAATACCGCGTTCACGCAGCCATGTTGACGCGTACCACATGGCCCACACGGTGCCCAGCAATTCCGCCATCAGCATCGAGGCGCCGGCACCGATGGCACCGAGAGCCCGTGTCAGGACAAGAATCCCCGGCACGGCAATCGCGCACTTTGCCACTGCGATAAAGAGTTGCACCCTGAGCAAATTGTTGCCCTGTAGAACAGTCGTCGATGGCCGCGCCACCGAGGACAGAAGCAGGGTTATTGAAAATAAACCAAACAACACAGGATTGAACGCAATTTTGCCGCGTGTCCAGGCATGAAAGATCGCGGGCATGATGCATTGCAAGACGACGAGTACAGGCGTGAGCGAGACTACCGCCAGCAGCCACACGAAACCTATCGTGGCATTCGTACGTTCGGAGTCCTTTTCGCGCAAGAATTTCATGATTTCGGGCATGACCGGATTGGTAATCGCGCCGATACCCTGCATGGACAGATTGCTGATCGTAACCATGGTCGCGAACGCTGCCATTTCCCTGATGCCGAGCAACGCGCCCAAAAATATCCGTACTCCCTGCAATCGGGATATGTCGAGCACGGCGGTGCTGGCAATGGCAAGGGAATGAGCGACGCTGCGCAAGCCGAGCTTCCAGTCCATTCTGATGGGATAAAGGCCGTGGTGCCGGAACAGGCGCCAAATATCGCGGTAAAAAGGAATATTTGTGACAAGTCCCGCGGTGGTGGTCCAGATCACGGTCCACATTAAGTCTGCCCCGAAGAGCACTGCGAGTCCGGACGTGAGTGCGGCAACAACGGCAAATAATGTATTCCACCACGACATGCGTGGGAAATGTCCATAAGGAGCCAGTGCTCGGTACGCCAGGCCGCCAACGCTGCTGCTGAACAGCCACGACAGCGAATAGATGATCAGCGACCAAAGTGTCTCGTGCAACAGCCGCGGATCCAGAGAATGCTTCGAATCGAATACAACATTTATCAGGCCGTTGTACATCAAGCACGCCAGCACCGACAGTTCGAGCAGCGCAATCAGTACCACGAGGGGCAGCGCGGAATAAAACAGCAACCGCAATTTATCCGGTTGGTTGTTGCCGATTCTGAGGAACTCAAAACCGATGAAATTCTGATAACTCAAGCTCAATATCGATGCAATACTGACTATTGTCTGGATGATCAGCCAGCAACCGTATTGTTCGACCGACCAATGTCCAAGATAAACAGGCACCAACAACGCCTGGGCCAGCGCTGTCAGCAGCAATCGAACCCACGCCGCTGCGCTGGCGGACAGGATGCGATCAAAAGAGTTCACCATCGTAAGATTCGTGAGGTAGCGCTCGTCAAAGTCCGGAAACCCGTGGGTCCCATAAGCGAATGACTTTCCTTGATAGATCAAGCTCCCAAGGGCTCCCGTAGCGTTCAAAGCGATATCGCCATGACGCAAGCGCGCGTAGCGCCGACTTGCCCCAACTCGGTGAGCGTACGTCCGTAATCGTCGGAAATCTGCACCCGAGCACGGTCGTGAAGTCGCGTATCCGGCTGCGCATCCGCGGCTTAAGCCAGGGTACGTCCGTATGGCACCAGTAGGACACCCATTGCGGTTCCGCCCATTCGTCGGCAGTGGTGGGGAAAACCAACGGCAATCCGTCACTGTCGCGAAGATTGCTAACCGCACGCTCCACCTGTGGATTGCTGGCGCCGGGAGCCGCCGGCAGCGGCGCGTAGATGTACAGCATGATCTCGGTTTTTGGATGAATGCGTTTGATGTGGCGGATAAAATCGAAAGTTTTCTCCGTTTCTCCCTCCGGATCATGCGGTGGCGCCAACATGAACGACAATTCCGGTATGACACCATTGCTGCGGCATTTCTCCACGGCTTCCAACGTTTGATCGGTACGGGTGCCCTTGCGCACGTCATGCAGCAGCCAGTCGCTGGGGGATTCCGCACCGATGTACGCCATGCGCAGCCGGCTCTTGCGTACCAGAGCCCAAGACTGCTCCGACAAATTGATCAGTGCGTCAGATCGGGCAAAGCACCACCACGGCAGTTGATGCTTCGCCAACACTTCGAGGAGCGGTGCCGTATCGAGCTCGCGGTCAAAAAAATTGTGATCGAAGAATTGCACGGCATCGACGCCAAGATGCGTGGTCAAGTAGCGCAAGTCCCGATCCAGCCGTGCGGCCGCGGGCAGAGCTGTCTTGCCGCGGAACATCGACGCCACACCGCAGAAGGTGCAGCGGAATCGGCACCCCAGAGCGGCCTGATATCCGGTCGTGCGGCGTCCCAGGAAGGTTCTGGCCAAATAGCTCCGCGGATCTCCGGCACGCTCATAAGGTAGAATTCGCGTGAGACTGGCTGCGGAAAACGCGCGATTCTTGTTGTGAACAACCTGATCGCCCGAGCGCCACGACAGTCCGGCAATCGAAGCAAACTCGCCACCATTGAAAATGGCATCGAGCACCTCACGCAAAGTCTCCTCTCCCTGACCGCGGATCGCATAGTCCAGGTAGGGCGTGTTGAGCGCTGGTTCTGCGCAGATGCTCGGAAAATGGCCACCCCAAATAATTGGTATCCTCGGATACTTCGCACGGATTGCGCGCGATACGAGAATGGCGGTGCGCAATTGTGGCCCGCCCATAACGCTGATGCCGATGGCATCAACCCCGCCGGCTATCGTCCTCAGCGTGGTGGCCACGAAATCGCGGTCGACGTTCCCATCAATGATGCTGGAACGGTAGCTTCCATCGAGCGCGGCCGATAGGTTCAAGACCGCCAGCGGAAAACGGGCGCTGCGCCTCGAGGTAACCGTCGGATTGATCAACAAAATGTGCTTTAGTGCTGTCATGATTGTGGGTATTGCCGGGGCATGGCGAAGAACACCGCTTGCGGATTATAGAGCACGCTTTTGGGTTGCTTCAGACGCACACCGCCCTCCCGGCCGCATGTGCAAGCCCGTCTCGGCTGCGTGCGCCAGCGCCAGGAATTTGGCGATGCGCAAGTCGAGCATTTTTGGTATGCCGTCCACCTGCACATTCGCCCACTCACCCTGCGGCGAGGCGCGCGGAGCGTAATCGGCATCGCCGTAACGGGCGGTGCCATCGATCATGACCATTCTGACGTTGGCCCGAGTTGCGCAAGCAAGTGGAGTGCTGGCGGGCAGCACGAGCAAATCGGCGCGCAGGCCCGGCCGAAGCGAACCGCGGTCCGGCAGACGCAGCAAATCGGCGCTGATGTTGGTCACCAGGCCTTCCAAGGATTCCTCGTCTAAGCCGGAGAGCTTGCTTGCAAGGCGCAGCTCTGCCAGCAGGTCGCGCGCGCCGCTCAGGCGCGAGTCGGTTCCCAGCGCAACTCGACCGTGTACGATGAGCTCGCGAACCTCGGCTGTCCTGCCGAACAGACGCAGGTTCGAGGAGGGACACCAGATCAATCCTGCCCCCGCGCGCTGCAGCCGCGTGCGCTGCGAGTGATCCAGCGCAATGCCATGCACCAGCAAAGTGTTCGATTTGATACAGCCGAGCGCATCGAGCCGCTGGAATTCATCGGCGGCTGCAGCGTCGAGGCCCTCGGCCGCGTGCACGATCCACGGCCACTTCGAAGGCGTAGACCGGCACGAGAAGGCTACCTTATCCTCGCCGTCGATGTAGAGCGAGTGTGACCATCCATAGTGGCGTACCACGGATACGGGGAAGTCGCTGTGAGCCAAGAACGCGTAGAATGGGTCGTGATGCGCGACCGTGGTAACGCCGCTCAGCAAATTCTTGACGCCACCTAGCAGCAGACGTTCATTGCGCGCGACCGCGACTCCCGCTGCGAATTGCGGATCGGATCGACGCCGCAGATCGATCTCCGAGATCCAATCGCGCGAACGCTGATAGTACTGTGGTGATTCATGGGCAGGTAAGTGATTGAGTTGCAGATGATCGTGTGCGTTGATGAGACCCGGCAGCAGCCGATCGCCCCCAAGGTCTAGCACTGTGTCCTCGGCTTCCGCGTGTACCCCCACCGCGGAGATCCGCGATCCCTGAACGCGCAGACTGCTGAGGTTGCCGTGACTCAACTGAGCGTTGATGAAGGTGATATTCACTTGTTCGCTGACACGACCAACACGAGCGGCAGCCCATTCCATTGTTGGTAGAAATCCTCTGACTTCGCAAACGCCTCGCGCAGTTCAATATTGACACGAACTTCGTGCACTGTTTCCACGCGCAAACCCGCGGCGCTTGCCGCGTCAAGCTGCGCCGCCACCGGAAAGTTGCAGTGCGGTACCGAACAGGTCTGGTCATCTTGATCCTTGAATGCGCGCGTCAGACCTGCACGCGCCGCTTCCGGGTGGAAATCCGAATACAACAAAGTGCCGCCGTCGCGCAGCACTCTGGCAATCTCCGCCATCCAAGGGTACACGTCGGGGGCGTGGCCCAGTGCAAGGCCGGATATCACGACATCAAAAGTGCCGGCGGCAAAGGGCAGGTGCATCATGCTGGCGCAGACCCGGTTGCTGATCGGTACCTGCGTAAGCATCGGCACACAGAAATCCAGCGCGACGACTTCGGCGGCATTCGCATCGGCCAGCAATCGCGAATAGCGTCCGGTGCCGCAGGCGAGATCAAGGGCGCGTAAGCCAGCGACCTTGGGCCAATACTTCCGCATGGCGTGTTGTTCCGCGCGCATCAGCGGGTTATGCGGCACGGGTGGGTAGAGCGGCGCCCAGCGCCCGTAGGCGGCCAGCGTTTCACCGGCAGCATTCATTCGAGTATGTCGCTATGTAGGCCGCTCGGTGTTCGCCACATCGAACAAACGCAGGTCTTGCACTCGGCACGCATCCCAGCGCGAATATTCGCGCGTAAATTGGCCATTGGCTCACTGTTCAACGCGACCGGCAGGTCGATACCCTGTCCGTCATGGTTCGCGAGCATGTTGGTGCCGGGCGGCCCGGAGATAAAAAAGCAGGGTTGCACGCGGCCGGTCGCGCCGATGATGGCAGAAAACTCCGGCGCGTTGCATCGCACCGGCGGATAGTTGCCCAGTCCGTGTACGGCGGCGAAGTACTCCCGAATCTTGCACAGCTTCTTCGGACTCTCGGCGATGAATCCGGACCGAAATTCTTGCGCCCGCTCATGTTCCATCATTCGCAGCACCTCATCGAACACCGGTAGGTCCGCTGGGAGAAGAGCAAGGTCGCTGCTGAAGTCGATGGTGCGGCCAAACGCATGAGGATTGGCGACGTCCACCGCCAGGAAGGAAACCTGCCGTGCGCCGAGTTCCTTCGCCAGGGACACGAAGGCCGGTAGCTGTCTGAAGTTGGCGCGCTGTACGGTGACCCGCAGGCTCGGGGCGACGCCGTGGCCGGCGGCCGCGCGAATGCCCTCGCAAACCTTCTCGAAGGCGTCCAAGCCTCGAATCGCTTGGTAGGTTTGCCGATCCGTGCCGTCCAGCGACACGGTGATGGCGTCGAACAGTTCTGCCGCTCGGCGAGCGTGCTTGGCCAGGGACAAGCCGGACGTCAACAGCCACACCTTGAGTCCGGCATCGCGCAGCGCCTGCGCCATGGACGGCCATTCGGGATTCAGCAGCGGTTCCCCGCCCGACAGAAGCACAACCTGGGTGCCGAGCCGCTTAAGACTCGGCAGCAGACGCCGCACAGTATCGAGATTCATGTCGGCACGCCCGTGCCTCCAGTAGTCGCAGGTGACGCAGCGCGAGTTGCAACGCTCCGTTAAATAGAGAGTCACCAACGGCAGGCGGTTGAGCTGCGAACTTGAGGCAGCATCGATCGCCACAATCTGTGCGGACAATTCCCCTCCCGTCCAAGCGCTTGAGCCAAAACTTCGATGGTGAGTACCCGGTTCAAGATCGCTGGTTGGTATTTCGGCCATAATTTTGTGAGTCGGCGCGCTCACGAGTGTGCGGCGCATGATCAAAAGCAGCTGAATAGGTGGCTTCAACCCTTTGATTTCGCTAAACTCATCCCGTTCTAATCGGCTTGGGCGAGCGCCACGCGCACGGCATGCAGCGTTTCGGCCCGGAGCGGCCTGGAAGTGAGCCACCGCAACATGCGTTGTCTCTGGGACAATCGGCCCCATCGAGTCTCCGACGCGGCGACTTCGCTCTCCACGAGTATATCGCGCAGACGCCGCGTCTCTTTGCTAGGCCAGATGCGACCGCCGATGTATTCGACAGTCTCAGCGCATGACCGAGACCAGGCAATACCGGGAAACGCTCCGATCCAAGGGTAGGACATCGATACATCCGATATGCAGCGATGTCGTGCAAAGTGACGCAAAGTCCGCGGGCAGTGCTTGGACAGCGCCGCGAGCACATCCAGCGGGACCGCGTCAGGATAGTACCGGGCGGTTAGTTGCATTGGCGGCAGCGCCCACCACCCATCGATATTCTCGACTTGCTTCACGAGTTCATCCCAATCCGAGCCTGCCATTCGCGAGGCAACCAACGCGATGTCGTTTAGGTGCAGCAGCCGCAATTCGCGGTGGGCCATGTGGCCCGCGGCATGAATCAACAGGTGGAGCATCAATGCCGCGTTCGACGGATACCCATTCAGCCCTGGGTGTGGCGTGCGTGGATAAACAGTGTCGGTTATATCGGTAATGCGTAACGGCAGTTTTTCGGCGATCCGTGGGTGGAGCTCGATCTTGAGGTAGTTTTCTCTGTGCTCTCCGATGCCTGCGTGCACCTTACAAATCTTGGGCACGAAAACTCCGTGTTTCCACGTCGTGAACGACTCGCTGAAACCTAGCGAATTGAGAACCTGTCCGGTTCGCGCGATGTCGCCTGCCTTCACCAAAAGATCAAGGTCGGCCATCGGCCGCTCACCGGCGTGATAGAAACCCATGCAGTGCAACGCCGCACCTTTCAAACCCACAATCGCGATCCCTTCCTCGCGGCACCGCGTGTCGATTTGGTCCAACAAGTCCTGGATCCGCCGATAGCGGGCGGCCACGTGCGCCTTCTGGCCTGCCAGGAAGTCTCGCCACTGTGCCGGTCCGTCCCAGCGCAGCGAGCCCGCCAACAGGGGCGAAACACAGTGAATCGCAGCGACGGCGCGGGCCACCCGCCACTCGACCGAGGACCAGTCGGGTGCTACCAGGCTGGACTTGGCAAGATCGCCTGCGAGCCTTTCCGTGATCGTGCGCAAGATCCTCTGAAGTGGCTCGTGAAGGGGAAGGTCGATGCCCTCGTTGTCTGCCAGCTGCTCGGCGGGGTCTGGCGCAGGCAATTTATCTCCGAAGGAGTTCGCGGAGCGAAAAAGCTCTATGGTAAGTACCAAGCTGCGGAGGTTTGGTTGAGATCACGCCAAAATCAGCGGGTCTGCGCATGCGCCGATGTGTTCTTATCATCAAAAATAAAATGAAAAGGTGGCTTTAACTCTTTGATTTCGCTAAGCTCCTGCCAGCATGAACAGCACCCCGGACGGCCTGACGGTCGACAAAATCCACGTGTGGCGAGGCGATCGTCACGTGCTTCGGGGCGTCAGCGCGCAAGTTCGTGCGGGCGAGCTGGTGCATGTGTCAGGCCCCAACGGCACGGGCAAGACCACGCTGCTGCGGGTGGTCAGCGGCTTACTTCGCCCGGAGCAGGGCCAGGTGAGCTGGCGCGGCCGGTCCATCGTTTCGCATCGGACCGACTACCAAGCGGCTCTCGCGTACGCTGCCCACGAACCGGCGCTCAAGGGCGATCTTACCGCGCTGGAAAATCTGCGCTTTTCCGTGGGGCTCAAGCGTCGGTCGAGCGCGGCCGAACTGCGCGGTGCCCTGGAACGGACCGGCGTGTCCGCCTGCGCGGACCTGCCGGCGAGGGTTCTCTCCGCGGGCCAGCGGCGAAGGGTGTCGCTCGCGCGGGTCATCGCGATGCAGGCCTCCGTCTGGCTGTTGGATGAACCCTACGCAAATCTCGACGCGGCCGGCTCGGAATTGGTATCGGCGCTGCTGCAGGGGCACGTCGAAGCAGGTGGGCTGGCGCTGGTGGTCGCGCATCGGGATTTGGCTCTTCGCTGCAACGTGCGCCATTTGGAGCTGCATTCGTGACGGCGGAGCTCAATTCGTGACGGTGGGCGCCTGGGAGGCGTTTTGGCTCATTGTGCACCGTGAGATGCGTCTCAGTTTCCGGCGCCCGGAGCAACTGTTGCAGCCGTTGGTGTTCTTTCTCATCGTCACGACCTTGTTCCCGCTGGGATTGAGCCTGCGGCTGTCGCTGCTTAAGGACATCGCGCCCGGTGTGCTTTGGGTGGCCGCGCTGCTGGCATCGCTGCTGTCGCTGGATTCGCTGTTCAAAAGCGACGCGGATGACGGCACGTTGGAGCAACTTGCCTTGAGCGGGCAGGGTCTGACGGTCATCGTGGTGGCAAAAACCGTCGCGCATTGGTTGGTCACGGGCTTGGCCTTGGTGCTGGTTTCGCCGATAGTGGGAACTGCGCTGGGCATTCCCACGGACGCCTTTGCGACAATGCTGCTCAGTTTGGCTCTGGGCACGCTCACCTTGAGTTGGCTCGGGGCCATCGGTGCGGGCTTAACGATCGGACTGCGCCGCGGCAATGTGCTGCTGTCGCTGATCGTGTTGCCGCTGGCGACACCCCTGCTGATTTTCGGCGCGGCAGCCACTGAGCGGGCAATTTCCGGGGCGAGCGTGGTCGGGGCCTTGTATTTTTTGGCGGCGCTATGCGTATTCACGTGCACCTTGGCGCCGTTTGCGGCGGCCGCGGCGCTGCGTATCACGTTGGAATGACGGTAGGGAAATCATGTGGACCTGGTTTTACAAGCTTGCCTCGCCGCCGCATGTTTTTGGCGTTGCGGTGGCGCTGGCGCCTTGGCTGTTCAGCGCAGCGGCATTGGCTATTGCCTATGGTCTGATCGCTGGACTCGCCATTGCGCCCCCCGACTATCAGCAAGGTGAGGCATTTCGCATGATTTATGCGCACGTGCCCAGCGCGATCCTGTCGGTGACGGTCTACACCGTCATGGCGGTGGCCAGCGCCGTTGCGCTCATCTGGCGCATCAAAGTGGGTCATGCGGTGGCCGCGGCATCGGCACCCATCGGCGCGTCGTTCACCCTGATGACGCTGGTGACCGGATCCTTGTGGGGCCGCCCGATGTGGGGCACCTACTGGGCATGGGATCCGCGCCTGACCTCCGAGCTCATTCTGTTGTTTCTCTACGTAGGCGTGATGTCCTTGCGCTCGGCGTTCGAGGATCCCGCGCGCGGCGATCGCGCCGCGGCGCTGCTTGCGGTGGTAGGCGTGGTGAACGTACCCATCGTCCACTTCTCAGTCGTCTGGTGGAACTCGCTGCACCAAGGCGCCACCATTGTTACACTAGAAGGCCCAAAAATGCCGGGCAGCATGCTCTGGCCACTGCTGTCCATGTGGCTGGGTTTCATGCTGTTTTACGGCGCGGTGCTGTGCATTCGGGTGCAAGCCGAGGTGCTCGATCGGGAGCGTCAGTCGGCCTGGGTGCGGGAGGCAATTAAATCATGAGCGATTTTTGGTTCATGGGCGGTTACGCCCGCTATGTGTGGCCTTGCTTTGGCTTCGCCGGCATCGTGTTGCTTTGGAATATCTGGTCGGCGCGCCGCGCCCTGGCCGCCGCCAAGTTCCGGGCCACCCGCGCAATGGCCATGGCGGCGGGCGAGGCGCCGTGACGCCGCGCCGGAAACGCCTGTTCGTGGTGCTCGGCATCCTGGGCGGGGTCGCCGCCTCGGTGTCGCTCGCCGTGATGGCCTCGCGCGAGAACATCATGTTCTATTTCGACCCCACGCAAGTCGCCGCAGGCAAGGCGCCGCTCGCCAAGCGCTTTCGCATCGGCGGCATGGTGGTGAAGGGCAGCGTGGAGCGCAAGCCTGGCGATCTGCAGGTGCGCTTTGTGCTGAGTGACTTTGCCCATGAAGTTCCCGTTGAATACACCGGCGTGTTGCCGGATCTGTTTCGCGAGGGCCAAGGAATCATTGCGCACGGCACGATGAATACGAACGGCGCGTTCGTTGCGGATGAAGTGCTGGCGAAGCACGACGAGAAGTACATGCCTCCTGAAGTTGCCGCCTCGCTGAAGAACAAGCAAGCCGCCGCCGCCTCAGGCGGCCCCGGCGGCTAGGCGTTGCGGAGACACTGATGGCACCCGAACTTGGAATTTTCGCGCTCATCCTCGCCTTCCTCTTGAGCCTGTCGCAGGCGTTCTTCGGCCTGACGGGTGCGTGGAAGGCCAGGCCGGTGTGGATGGCGGTGGCGCGGCCCGCCGTGACGGGGCAGTTTGTATTCGTCGCCATGGCCTTTGCCTGCCTGGTGTATTGCTTCGTGAACGATGATTTTTCGGTGCTGTATGTGGCGCGCAATTCCAACTCGCAGCTGCCGCTGTTCTACCGCGTCGCGGCCTTGTGGGGCGCGCACGAAGGCTCCTTGCTGCTGTGGATTTTGATCCTGTCGATCTGGAGTGTCGCGGTGGCCGCCTTCAGCCGTGGTCTGCCCATGAGCTTTTCCAGCCGCGTACTGGGCGTCATGGGACTCATCAGTTCCGGCTTCATGCTGTTTACCTTGTGGACCTCGAATCCTTTCCTGCGCTTGATTCCCGCGGCGCAGGACGGCGCGGACTTGAATCCCGTGCTGCAGGACTTCGCGCTGTCGATTCATCCACCGATGCTCTATACCGGCTACGTCGGATTTTCGGTGGCCTTCGCCTTTGCCTGCGCGGCCATGCTGGAAGGCAGGCTCGATCAGGCATGGGCAAAATGGACCCGGCCGTGGACGATCTTCGCGTGGCTGTTTCAAACCATCGGCATTGCGCTGGGCAGTTGGTGGGCCTATTACGAATTAGGGTGGGGCGGCTGGTGGTTTTGGGATCCGGTCGAAAACGCCTCGTTCATGCCCTGGCTGGTCGGCACTGCGCTGATCCATTCCTTGAGCGTGACGGAGAAGCGCGGCATCTTCAAAAGCTGGACGCTGCTGCTCGCGATTTTCGCGTTTTCCCTGAGCCTGATCGGTACCTTCTTGGTGCGCTCGGGCGTGCTGGTGTCGGTGCATTCCTTCGCCACCGATCCGACTCGCGGCCTGTACATCCTGGCATTTCTGGTGCTGACCATCGGTGGTTCATTGACGCTGTACGCCTGGCGGGCGCCGAAGCTCTACGCGCCGGGCGGCTTCGAACTGTATTCGCGCGAGTTCTTCCTCCTGGTGAACAATGTCATCCTGGTGAGCGTTGCCGCGCTGGTGCTGTGGGGCACCTTGTCGCCGCTGCTCTACGAGGTCTTGGGTGTGGGCAAGATATCCGTCGGGCCGCCCGTATTCGCGCTGATGTTTTTGGTGCCGATGCTGCCGCTCATGGTGTTTTTGGCGATCGGCATGCACTCCGCTTGGCGCCGCGGCAAGCTTACCGTCACCGCCCAACCGATTTGGTGGCTGGCGGCCGCCGCGGTGTTGTTATCCGTGGCGATTCAAGGATTGGCATTCGGGAAGTTCCACCCGGTGGGCCTCGTCGGCTTCAGCTTCGGTTTCTGGATCATGTTCTCCGCCGTGCTCGAACCCTGGCGGCGGCTGCGCCAGAAACAGTCGCTGACCGCGGCGCTGCTGGGCATGTCGATCGCCCACTTCGGCGTCGGGCTGTTCGCGATCGGCGCGGCCGGCGTGGAGAGTTACAAGATCGAAAAAGACGTCGCCATGAAACCGGGCGGCAGCTTTTCGATCGCCGGTTACGACTTTAAATTCGTGAATGCCGGCAATGTGCGCGGGCCCAACTACGATGCCGTGCAGGGCAGGATCGAAGTGACGCGCGGCGGCAAGCCGGTGACCGTGCTGCTGCCGCAAAAGCGCCACTTCTGGGTGCAGCAAACCTTCAACAGCAAAGCCGCCATTTCGGTCAGCTGGGCGCGCGACTTGTTCGTCGCCATGGGCGAACCCCTAGGCGCCGATGCCTGGAGCCTGCGGATTCAATACAAACCGCTGGTGCGATACATCTGGCTGGGCGCCATTGTCATGGCGCTCGGCGGATTGATCGCAGCAACCGATCGGCGCTATCGAAGCAAGGTTGCCGTCACCGCACCCGGGATCGGCTCTGCGCCGAACCCGCGCGCGGAATTGGGTTCCGCCTGATGTGGAAGTTCCTGTTGCCCTTTACGGCGTTCGTCGCGCTGATCGTGCTGTTTGTGTTTGGCCTCAGTCCCACGCGCGACATCCATGCGCTGCCGTCGCCGCTGATCGGCAGGCCGGCGCCGCAATTCGCGCTGAGCGATGTGATCGATCCGTCGGCCGTCGTCAGCAACGCTGCGCTCAAAGGGCAGGTATATGTCGTGAATGTGTGGGGCACCTGGTGCGCCGAGTGCCGCGTGGAGCACGAGGAGTTGCTGGCGATCTCCCGGCAGCACGTGGTGCCGATCATTGGAATCGACTGGTCGGTTGACCATGGTCCGGGCGAACGCGACAAGGCGAAACAATGGCTGGAAAGACTCGGTAATCCCTACGCTCAAGTTGCCTTTGACCAGGAGGGCCGTACGGCCATCGACTTCGGAGTTTACGCGGCTCCGGAAACCTTTCTGATCGATCGTCGAGGCAAGGTGATATTCAAGCACATCTCGGGAATGACTCCGGAAGTGTGGGAAAAGCAATTCCTGCCGCGCATCGCCGCCGCGCGGGAGGGCGCGTGAGCCGCGTCGCGCACGCCCGATTGCCGGCGGTCGCACTGGCACTGGCAGCGGCGGCGGCACAGGCGGGTTTTGGCGCCGCCTTTGCCGAACCTGCGGATGCCGGATTGGACGCGCAGGGTCAGTTGCAAAATCCGGCGCTGCAGGCGCGTTTCGAGCATATCGCCCAGGAGCTTCGTTGTCTGCAGTGCCAAAACGAGACGATCGCGGATTCCAACGCCGATCTGGCGCGGGATCTTCGCCGTCAGGTGCGCGAAATGCTCGTTTCCGGAAAAAGCGATGACGAGATTTTCACATTCATGACCGATCGCTACGGCGAGTTCGTGCGCTTCGCGCCGCCCTTGAGTCCCAAGACGGCGCTCATTTGGGGTGCGCCGTTCTTCACGCTGCTGCTCGGCGGCGCGGTCGTCTACCGCATCGTCCGGCAACGCTCGCGCATGCCGCTCGACGAATGAACGCCTTCCTGAGCGTCGCAGCTCTGATGGCTGCGCTTGCCGCGGCCATCGTGGCTGTCCCGCTGATGCGCGACCGGAAAAGCCGCCTCAGCGGCGGCCTTGCGGCCTGCTTGGTGGCGGGCGCCGCGGCGGGTCTGTATCCGCTGTGGTCGAATTGGGATTGGCACCTACCCGCGCAGGCGCAGTCAGCGCCCGCTCCGCAAGTCCTCGCCATGGTCGCGAAGCTCGAGCAGCATCTGCGCGACGATCCGAACGACCTGGCGGGCTGGCTGATGCTCGGCCGTTCATACCAGGCCCTGCAACGCATGGACGACGCGGTGAATGCCTATGAGCGCGCTCACCGGCTCGCCGGCAACAACACGGAAGCTGCCTTAGGCCTGGGCGAGGCCATAAGCTTGCGCGCCGGCGGGCAGATCTCGCCCGAGGCTTCGCAGCTGTTCGAAGATGCATTGAAATTGGAGCCGAACAATCCGAAAGCGCTGCTGTACGCCGGCTTTGCCGCGGCGAGCCGGGATGAGCGTGCGCTGGCGCGCAGCCGCTGGCAGGCGTTGAAGGATTTGCATCCACCGCCGCAAGTCGAGCAAATGCTGGACGCGCGCATCGCGGCATTGGGTGGCGCGGAGGAAGCAGGGACGAACGCGTCGCCCGCGGGGACGAGCGCGAGCCCTCAGGGGTCGGCAGCGGCGCAAGTCACTGTCAATATACACATAGCGCCTGCATTGAAATCGCGCTTGAAACCGGAGACGCCCTTGTTCGTATTCGCTCGTGAGCTGGGCAGCAGTGGGCCGCCTCTGGCGGCAAAACGTCTGACGAGCGCCGCCGTCGGTACCCAGGTGCAACTGTCCGCCGCAGACTCCATGATGCCGGGCCGCGTGCTCATGGCGGGCAAGCGCGTGTCGATCACCGCGCGGGTGTCATTCAGCGGGCGGCCGCAACCGGCCGCAGGCGATCTGTATGGCGAGCTTTCGTACGATGTGGGTCATGACGGCGCACTCGACCTCGTGATCGATCGGGTCGCTGAATAATGCCGCCATTTCGTCACCCAAATCTCATCGCCGTGACACATCCCGGGGGATCAGCTATTCCCCTAGCCGCAACTGCGCAGCAGACCGCGGATTTCGAGGGCCTGCGTGATGTATATTGCGCAGGCCACCGGGGTAGGGCGAGAAAATATTTGCGTCCCTGCCGCAACTATTGGGCGCGGCGCGGGTATTGCGCAATGAGGACGGCGAGATGAACAAGCTGGCGGGGTTCATCGCAGACAGAGGAAGTTATCCCTGGGATGTGGCGTCATGAGTACCATCTTGTTCGATCAACAATCTGCAACGACCGCGCCGCCAAGGGTGCTGAACACCCGCATGATCGCGTGGTCGGTCGGCGCGCTCTTGGTGGCGATCGTGATGTCGCTGGTCGCCTGGCGCATCACGCATGCGCTGACAAAGCCCGAAGCCGTCGCGGCAGCCATCCCCACCGTCTCGGTCGCGCAGGTCGGCATCAGCGCCGTGCCTTCCACGGTCAGCATCATCGGCACCATTGCGGCACGCAATGACATGCCGATCGGCGTCGAGGGCGAGGGCGGGCGCGTGACCGCCGTGTTCGTCGAGGCCGGCGATCGCGTGAAACAGGGCCAGGTTCTGGTGCACTTGAACAATTCGGTGCTCGAGCCGCAGGTCACCAATTTGGAAGCGGCGCTGGATCAAGCACGCGCCGAGGCAGAACTGGCTGACGCCGAGTATCAACGCGCGCGCGCGGTGGGATCCTCCGGAGCGTTGTCGGCGGAGGAGACGCAACGCCGCAAATCGAGCGCAGTGACGGCGGCCGCACACGTCAAAGTGGCTGCGGCGCAACTCGAGGAGGCCAAGGCTCGTTTGGCCCGAGCCGATGTGCGCGCACCGGCCACTGGCATCATTCTTACCCGTTCCGTGGAAGTAGGGCAGACGGCGATGCCGGGCGGGGAAGCCTTGTTTCGCTTATCCAAGGAGGGTGAAACGGAGTTGCGCGGTCAGGTGGCCGAGCAGGATTTGCCGTTGCTCAAGGTGGGACAGCTCGTGGACGTGAAGCTCACGGGAACCTCGACGATTTATCAAGGACGCATCCGGCTGCTGGGCGCGGTCATCGATCCGGCGACGCGCCTCGGTACCGTCAAGGTCTCCCTGACGCCTGATCCGAATCTGCGGCCCGGTGCCTTTGCGCGCGCGCAGGTGACGGTGAGCAACGCCGAGCGCGCGGTGCTGCCGCAAACCGCGGTACTCAATGACGACAAAGGCAGCTACGTGCTCATCGTCAATGCTCAAGGCAAGGTCGAGCGTCGCGCGGTGCGCGTCTCGGGCATGGTGCCGGGCGGCGTGACCGTCGCCGAGGGCATCGGTCCCAAGGACCAGGTCGTCACGACCGCCGGCGCGTTCCTGCAGGAGGGCGAGACCGTGAAGCCGGTCGTGACGCCGGCAGGCACGTCATGAAAAACATCTCTGCCTGGGCGATTCGTCACCCGGTGACACCCATCGTGCTGTTCGTGGTGTTGTTTGTCTTGGGCACCGTCGCCTTCATTCGATTGCCGATCAACTTGAATCCCGATGTCTCGTTTCCGGTCGTCATGGTCAACGTCTCCCAGCCGGGCGCCGCGCCCACGGAAATGGAGACGCAGATCGCACAGAAGGTGGAAGGTTCGGTCGCCAGCATCGGCAACATCCATCATCAGCAGTCTTACATTTCCGAAGGAAATGTATTGGTGATCATCGAATTCAACATCGGTACCCCCATCGACCGGGCGGTGACGGACGTGCGCGATGCGGTCGCCAGAGTCCGCGCCGACCTGCCGCAGGGAATCCTGGAACCTCAGGTACAGCGCCAGGATTCGGACGGCGGCGCCTTCGCCATCTATGCCGTCACGACCACCGACATGACTCCCCAGCAATTGAGCTGGTCGATCGACAACACCATCACCAAACGGCTGTTGGGGGTGCGCGGCATTGCGCAGGTGCAGCGCATCGGCGGCGCCGACCGGGAAATTCGCGTGGAGCTGGATCCGGCGCGCCTGCAGGCGTTGGGCTTGACCGCCGTCGAGGTCAACGGACAGCTGCGGCAATTGAATTTGGACGCCCCCGGCGGACGCGCCCAGGTAGGCGGCGGTGAGCAAGCCATTCGCGTGCTCGGCGGTGCGAAATCCGCGGAGGCGTTGGGCGATACGCTCATCATCGTGCCCGGCGGCAAATCGGTGCGGTTGCGCGAGATTGCCGAGGTGCACGACGGCGTTGCGGAGACCCGCAGCCTGGCGAGGCTCAACGGCCGTCCCGCCACGGCATTCCAACTCTACAAGTCAAAAGGGGTGTCGGATGTCAGCACCGCGCAGGGCGTCGCCGCGGAACTGCTGAACATTCAAAAGGACAACCCGTCGCTGCATATCCAACAGATCTTCACCACGGTTCAGCACACCATCAAGACCTATCATTCGGCGTTGGAGGCGCTGATCGAAGGGTCGATCCTGGCGGTTGCCGTGGTCTGGCTATTCCTGCGCAACTGGCGCGCCACGCTGATCTCGGCGCTGGCCATTCCGTTGTCGGCAATTCCCACCTTTGCCTTCATGCAATGGATGGGCTTTACCTTGAATGAGATCACGCTGCTGTCCTTGTCCCTGGTTGCCGGCGTGCTGGTGGACGATGCCATCGTCGAGATCGAGAACATCGTCCGCCACATGCGCATGGGCAAGAGCGGCTATCGCGCGGCGATGGAAGCGGCGGATGAAATCGGGCTGGCGGTGGTCGCCACTTCATTCACCATCATCGCCGTCTTTCTGCCGGTGAGCTTCATGGGCGGCATCAGCGGCCAGTTCTTCAAGCAATTCGGCCTCACGGTCGCCGCCGCGGTGTTCATCTCCTTGCTGGTGGCGCGCATGATCACGCCGGTGCTCGCGGCCTATGCGTTGAACCGGGATGCCATCCCGCATCGGGACGATGGCCCGATCATGTCGAGCTATGTCCGGGTCCTGAAATGGTGCGTCGCCAACCGTTGGAAAACCATCGGATTCGGCACATTGTTCTTTGCACTGTCGATCGGCGGCGGGATGCTGCTGCCGAAGGCCTTCGTGCCGCCGGAGGATTTTTCCACCTCGATTTTGAATATCGAACTGCCGCCCGGCGGCAAGCTCGAGGATACCGCCCGCCTCTCCGCCGCCGCAACGGCCATCTTGCGCAAGCAGCCGGAGGTTACCGACGTGGTGGAATTCGTCGGTTCTGATTCCGCCGAAGTACGCCAGGCGCAACTGTTCATCAGCATGGTGCCGCGCAGCCAACGCACCGCGAGCGCCAAGGAATTCGAGCAACGCCTCATGCCGCTGCTCAACGAGGTTCCCGACGGGCATATCAGCTTCCAAAATTTCGGATTCGGCGGCGGCCGGGATGTCACACTGTTTTTGGTGGGCGACGATCCGGTGTTGACGGAGCGCACCGGCCATAAGTTATTGGACGAAATGCGCGGGCTCAAGGAAATCCGCTCGCCGCGCATCAACGGCGACATGCCGCGGCCGGAAATTGTCGTGCACCCGAGACTGGATCTCGCCGCGCAACTGGGTGTGAGCGTGCAAAGCATCAGCGAGACCATTCGGATCGCAACCTTGGGCGATCTGCCGCAAAGCGGCGCGAAGTTTGCCTTGAGCGATCGAACCATACCGATCCGCGTCAGCCTGCCGGAGCGATCGCGGCGCGACCTGACCACGCTCGAGAATTTGCCCGTGCCGACTAACTCCGGCGCGAGCGTGCCCTTGAAGGCCGTTGCGGACTTGAGCTTCGGTCAGGGGCCCTCGACAGTGCGGCGCTATAATCAAAGCCGCCGCTTGTACATCGATGCGGACCTGGCGCCCGGCGTGCAACTGGGAACGGCAGTGGAAAAAGTGCATGCGCTGCCGACGCTCAAAAACCTGCCGCAGGGCGTGCGCCTGGTGGAAACCGGCGATACCGAGTTCATGAAGGAGTTGGTGTCGAACTTCGCGATTGCCGTTGCGGCGGGTGTCCTGATGGTGCTGGCCGTGCTGGTGCTGCTGTTCGCGCGAGTCTTCCAGCCGATCACGATCCTCTCGGCGTTGCCGTTGTCCCTGGGCGGCGCCGTCTTCGCCTTGTTCCTGACCAACACGCCGTTTTCCCTGCCGGTCATGATCGGCGTGCTCATGCTGATGGGCATCGTCGCCAAGAACTCCATTTTGCTGGTGGACTTCGCCATCGAAGAAATGCGTGCGGGTAAACAGCGGCTGCAGGCCATTGTCGAAGCGGGCCACAAGCGGGCACGGCCCATTGTCATGACCACGGTAGCGATGGTGGCGGGCATGTTGCCCGTGGCGTCGGGCCTGGGCGAGGCGAGCGACTTCAGGCAGCCCATGGCAATCGCGGTCATCGGCGGATTGATTACCTCGACGTTGCTGACACTGGTCATCGTCCCGGCCGTGTTTACCCTGTTCGATGACATCGAGCGCTGGGCCGGGCCCAAGGCGGTGAAAATGTTGGCCGGTTCGCCGACCGCAGATCAGGGCGTAGCGGCGTTCACGGCTGAACGGGCGAAACTGTAACGGCGCGGCAAAGATCTCGAGTCCGCGGTCGCGCCGCCGCGGTCCTTGCTCTGGCAGGCGCACTGCTGCAAACAGCGCACCCGGCGCCGCTCAACGCCGCGAACGCTGCGCGTTTGCAGGGCTGCGGCGCTGCAGGAGTCCGTGCGCCGCTGCTCTACAGTGTGCCGCTGCAACAGGCCGCCAGGCGCTATTCGCACGGCGCATCGTTGCAAAGCGCCATCGCGGACTCAGGCTACTTGGCGGCGCAATCGGCCGCCGTGCACCTTTCCGGGCCCACGAGCGACGCCGACATGGAGAGCATGCTGGAAGCGCGCGAGTGCCGCATGCTGCAAGACCCCCGCATGCGGGAATTCGCGGCCGAGCAGCGTGGGCATGAGGTCTGGATGATATTTGCCGAGCCCGTGGCGCTGCCGGCCCGAGGCGATGCGACCGCGGTCAGCCGCGCGATACTGGATCTGGTCAATGCGGCGCGGGCCGCGGGACGACGCTGCGGCGGGAAATACTTTGCGCCCGCCGCGCCGCTGGGACTCGATCCGGCGCTGGCGCGTGCGGCGCTCGCCCACTCGCGCGATATGGCTGAGCACGATGCTTTCGATCATCGCGGCCACGACGGCAGCACGCCGAGTGATCGGGTGGAGCGAGCCGGTTTCGGCAATCACCGCATCGTGGGTGAGAACATTGCCGCCGGCGCCATGACGCCGGGCGAGGTGACTCAGGGCTGGCTCTCTAGCCCCGCGCACTGCGAGAACATCATGAACAGCCGTTACTCGTTGATCGGCATCGCCTACGCAGAGAATCTGCACACGCGCTCCGCGGTGTTCTGGACTCAGGACTTTGCGGCTCACTAAGAGCCCGTCTGAGCAGTGCACGGCGGCGTGCGGCATCGGGCGCGCGTCCGAACGCGCGGCCGACTCATGGCTGCTGTTCGATAATCCCCTGCAAGCCCTCGAGAAGCTCGGTGGCGATCAGTAGTTTCTTCTGATCGGTGTCGGCCAGTAATTCCTTGCGCAGCGCCACCGCCTCGGCTTTGACCTTCTCGTAGATTTTGGCGCCCGCCGGCGTGAGGATGACGCGTTTGACGCGCCGATCGGTGCTCGACGCCTCGCGCATGACCAGCCCGGCCTTCACCAAGCGATCAAGCATCGCGACCATGGTCGCGCCCTCGACTCCCAGCTTATCCGCCAGCTCCGACTGCGACAGCGGCGAGCGCGCTTTCGCGGCGATTGCGATCGTCATCCAGCTGGCTTGACTGACGCCCAAGTATTTCAGTCTGCGGTCAACCGCCTGACGCCATGAGCGAGAGGTGCTGTGCAGCGCATCGCTGAATCGCTCATCCAAGTCGCTCATGGGCAGATCCCTAATGGTTAGGTCTCTAACTAATATATCACAATGCCCTTGAGGGCGCCGATTTTTGCGATACTAAAGGCATGCAAACACTCACTTGGCTTTACGGCATGGCGCTGCTTGCGCTCACAGCGGGTACGCCGGCGGCTGCCGAAGACATCGGTACCATCCCAAAGAGCGCGCAGGTCGCCATCTTGCGCCAACCCGGCACCCCGCCGGTCGGCGCAACCACCGCCGATGTCACGTTGGTGGAATATTTCGATTACAACTGTCCGTTCTGCAAACAACTCGCACCAGGCCTGCAGGGGCTCCTGAAGGCGGATGCCAGGGTGGCCCTGGTGTACAAGGATTGGCCGATCTTGAGCGATGTCTCGCGGTACGCAGCGCGCCTGGCGCTGGCTGCAGGCTGGCAAGACAAGTATCTGCCCGCTCACGATGCGTTGATGGCGGCGACGCGCTTGGCATCGAACGCTCAGGTCGATGCCTTGTTGAGCAAGGCCGGCCTGAACCTGGCGCGGCTCAAATCCGATGCCAAAGCGCATGGCGCCGAGATCGACGCCTTGCTGCAGCGAAACGACACCGAAGCCAGGGCATTGGGGATTCGCGGCACACCGGGCCTGCTCGCCGGCAGGCACATCATCAATGGTGTTTACGATGTCCCCGGACTGAAGCAGGCGGTCGCCGCGGCCCGGCAGGATCATTGAGGGTTAGCGTCAGCCTTTGAGCCAGGCTACGGTGGCGATGCCCGCGAAGGTCAGCACCAGAGAGCCCACCAAGTGCGCGCCCACCGCGCCCAAGGCCCATACCGATCGTCCCGACTGCAGCAACATGACCACCTCGGCGGAAAAGGTCGAAAAAGTAGTCAGCCCGCCGCAAAAACCGGTGGTCAAGAACAGCCGCCATTCGGGAGCAAAGCTGGGATAGGTGGTGAAGAAGGCAATCGCCATGCCGATGATGTAGCAGCCGATGAGATTGGCGGCCAAGGTACCTGGCGGAATAGCCGGGAAATAACGATTCAAAAAAATCGCCAAGTACCAGCGAAACAGGCATCCGAGCGCGCCGCCCACCGCCACTGCTATGAAGGATCGCCACATGATGGTCAGCGCGAACTCCGAAACCAGAAGTACAGCGGCACACCCACCAGCAGCAGCGCCGCGCCCCAAAGGACTGCCTCCGCACCCGCGCCGACAATCGCCCATAGAGAATAAGCGGTTGCGAACACCCCGACAATGGCCAGGGCTAGCGAGCCGGAGCGTGCTGCGCCTAATTGCTTGGTCCATTGCAACCGCAGCAGTGCCAGAGAGCTCAGGGCGTACATCACCAGGCAGGCTGTCGTGGACAGCAACACCATGAAGGTAAAAACGCTGACCATGGATTTCTGGTAGTTCACCACGATCAGCAAGGTGGCCAACGCGCTCCCGCAGCACAGGCCGAAACCCGGTGTGTTGTGTACGGATTCACGCGCAAAAATCCGCGGGAACTCGCCGCGACTCGCCATGGCGCGCGGCAACTCGCCTTGCAGGAGAATCCACCCGTTCAACGCGCCGAACGCGCTGATGGCCGCAAAGACGGCGACGAGCTTTCCGGCACCGCCGCCCCAATACTGCGCGGCAAGATCCACGAAGGGTGCCGTGGATCGGGCGAGCGTGAGGGGAGGGAGCAGCCGCAACGCAGTGGTGCACGCAACGGCGCAGATCAGTGTCGTGGCAACGGTGCCGAGCAATGTCGCCAGCGGGATGGTGCGTCCGGGACTCGACACCTTGTCGGCCGGGATCGTGGCCGACTCGAGCCCGAGCAGTGCCCACAGCGTCAAGGTCGCGGCGGCAGTAACGCCGCCCACCGAAAGCGGAATAGGCGGCGCCGCTCCGGCGCTGTTCGAACGCACGGCGACGACCCCCAGGGCAGCGACCGCCAACAAGGGAAGAATTTTCAGCACGGTCGTGACCGCTTGCACCCAACCGGCAAGCTTGATTCCGTACCAATTCACCAGGGTCAGCAGCCACAATAGCAGCAGCGTCGCCGTGGCGGACGCGCCCGGTTTGCCGGCGATCCAGGGCAGCAAGGGACTCAGGTAGCTGACGGCCGCAGTGGCGATCGAAACATTTCCCACCCAGATTGAAATCCAGTAGCCCCAGGCCACGATGAATGCGAGCAGCGGACCGAATGCAACGTGCACATACGCATAGGGTCCGCCGGCTTGCGGGTAAGCGCGGCTCAGGCGCGCGAAAACACCGGCAAGCGCGATGGCGCCGCTCGCCGTGAAGCCCCAAGCAACCACGCTGTTCAAACCGAAGGGAGCGAGCGCCGCGGGCAACAGGTAAACGCCCGATCCGATCGTATTGCCCACCACCAAGGCCACGCACATCCAAAATCCGAGCAGCGGGCGTGGCGAAATCATCGCGCGACACTACTATAGCCGTCGCGTGCGCGGTAGGGCGCTGACTGGTAGCGCGGCGAATCGTGCCGCGATTGCTTGCTACATAACGCAGCGAAAAGCGGCAGTTTTGCCGATTTTGAGACTTGCGGCATGCAATTTTTTTCCGTGCAAATGTACAGTTGCGCCGCGATGGACGTGGAGGAATGATCATGGTTGAAATGGTATCTCGATGGGGCAACAGCGCCCTGATGATCACATTTCTGCTCATCACCTATGCGGTGCTGATCACGCTTCGCTAATGAGCTGAGACTGACCCGCGTCGGCAGCGACGCGCTGGTTTTTCCACGGCGCAGGCAACCGCTCATCGGCAACAAGGCAACGCGCCCGCGCATGCGCACCGGACGCAGCGGCTGCTGACTGAACTTGCGGCGAAAACGGCGGTAGATCGGCAAGAACAGCGCTAGCGCGCGGGAAAGCGCGCCGATTTGCGAAAAATCCACGCTGATTTGCTTGATACTACTCCACCGATGAGCAGCGCAGCATTACCCCCGGCGGCGAGAGGCGAACTGACGCGCGGCGTGGGCGCCTGGGGCGCCATCGCGGTAAACGTGGCGAACATGATCGGCACGGGCGTCTTTCTCAAGACTCGCGTGATGACCTGCAACGTCGGCAGCGCCAAGATGGTGTTGCTGGTGTGGCTCGCGGCCGGGTTGCTGTCGCTTGCCGGTTCCTTCTCATACTCCGAAATTGCCGCCATGATGCCGGAGGCCGGGGGCGATTACGTTTATCTGCGGCGCGCCTATGGCAGGGCCGTGGGATTCATGTATGGCTGGATGACATTTGCCGTTGCGAAGGCCGGCTCACAAGCCGCGTTGGCAGTGGGTCTCGCGATTTTTATGAACGTGGCGGCCGGCGGGGCGCTGGAGCACTGGCGGATCGACGCGACTGTATTCGAATTTCACGTGGGCGTCGGCGGTTTGACGCTGGTTGCGCTTGCCACCATTTGGACCGTGGCGCTGCTCAATTGCGCTTCGGTAGCCTCCGGAGGCCGCACGGCTCTGTTGCTGACAATCGCCAAGGTTGCGCTGATCCTGTGCGTGGCCATCAGCGCATTCATATTCGCCCCCGGCGCCTGGTCGCACTTGAACGGCTCGGGATTGGCGGGCAGCTGCGAGGGAGTGGCTGCCGGCGCGCGCGGCGGCTACGCCGGCTTCGGCGCCGCGATGCTCGGCGCGCTGTGGGCGTATGACGGATGGAGCAACGTCGCGCCGCTGTCGGGCGAAATACGCAATCCCCAGCGCAATCTGCCGCGCGCCTTCGTCGGCGGCATGCTGGTCGTGGCCGCACTGTACCTGTTCGTCAACGTTGCCTATTACTACGCTATGTCGCCGCTCGAGATTGCGAGCGTGCCGACGAGTTCTTCGGTGGCCACGGAAGTGTTGCAGCGCTTCTTAGGACCGATCGCCGTCTCCATGACCGCGGTCGCGTTGATGGTGTCTTCGTTCGGCTCGTTGCATTCGAGCGTGCTGGCGAATTCGCGGGTTCCTTACGCGATGGCGCGCGACGGCTTGTTCTTCCGCGCGCTGGCAAAGCTGTCGCCGCGCTCAAACGTGCCCGCCAGAGCCATCGTTGCGCAGGCGGCGTGGGGCAGCGTGCTGGCCCTGTCGGGATCCTATGATGCGCTCACCGACTCGGTGGTATTTGCTTCCTGGCTCTTCTACGGACTGAGTACCGGCTCCCTGTTCATTTTCCGCAGGACCATGCCGGAGGCTCATCGTCCTTATCGGGCGCTCGGCTATCCGGTGGTGCCCGTGATATTTCTCGCCGTCACGGCGGCGCTGCTGGTCAACACGTTCATCGCGGCGCCGAGCGAAGCCCTGAAGGGCGTCGCTGTACTGTTTGCCGGCCTGCCGCTGTATTGGTATTGGTCGCGCAAGAATCCCAGCCCGTCAGCAGCCGGGCAGATCGAATAGCGGACTTGCGCTAAAAATAGCCGTGCAGTTCGAACAATACCAGCTGCTGATTTTGCTGGTTGTTCTGCGGAATGCCGAAGTTGTGGCGATAGCCGGCGCGCAGCTGCAAGAACGGCAGCGGCGTGTACTCGTACACGAAGCTGTAGCGCGTTTGCTGATTGTTGTGCACGGAGCGATCGGGATCGGAGTATTCCGCGGTGAGCTTGAGATTGTGACCCTGCAGAATGCGCCAGTCCCCTTCCACCAACCCGGCGGCCAGCGTGCGCCCTAAACTGTCGTCGTGCACGATATCGCCCTCGGCCAGCCAGGCGATCGGGCCGGTCTTCAACCCGGCGAAAAGGCCGCCGACGCGACGATCGCCCGCATTCGATTTGGTGGAGGAGCCGGCAATGCCGACCCGCCAAACCGGCTTGGTATAGACCAGCTGGGTGGTGACTTGATAGCCTGATCCCGAGGCCGCGTTGGCGGCGCCATTTGTGAGATCGAGCCCGGCGGACCAGGCGGCGTGCTCGTAGCCGACCTCCACGCCCTTGTCGGGCGTGGTCATGTTGATGCCGGTGACCTCACGCACGAACGCAGTCTGGTCCTGCAGCCGCCAACCGAACGGCAGGTAAAACTGGCCGCCTTTGACGTAGAAGCCGTCCGTGGTGTTGCCATAGCGCACGTAGGCTTCTGCATTCTGCGAGCCGTTCGGGGCGACTTGTTCATCGACGTAGATCCCGAGCCGATCCGGAATGACGATCAGATCGGCGTAGACGCGGAATTGCTCGAGCGCGAACGCTTGTTGACTCGAGCTATGCGGGGCGGTAACCCGAGCCCAATCGGCGCGCAAATCGCCGCCGACGCGCAACCGGTCGGCAAGCTTGCCGCTCCAGGCATCGAGTGAATTGCCGAGGGTCTCGGCCGGCAGAAGCACCTTCGCGTAGGTCGTGCCAAAGCCGTTGCGCAAACCGCCGCCGGTCGGGTTGACGTGGCAGACGTTGCACTTGTAACCCTCCAGCACCGCGAGATAGGGCTCGGCGGCGGCGGGCGCGGCGCGCAGCAGTGCGATCAGGGTGAGTGCGGCAAGCGTGAAGCGCTGACTCATTGGGTGACCTCAACGTCGAAGGTGGAAATCACAGTCTCCCCGTTTTCGCCCGCGGTTCCGAGCGCAATCGTCCGGCCCGCCACGTCGCTGAAGTCTGCGGATGAACCCGCGTCGAGCACGACTCGATAGTGACCGGCGGAAAGCGGGTAAGAGGGCCATATCATCAGTGCGCGAAGATTGGCGCTCGACACCGAGAGACGCGCCGGCACGCGCTCAATCCCGGCCGGCATGGTGCCCGCCACGACCCTCTCGAGGTGCACCGTGTGAGTCGCCAGCTGACTCACGTCAAGCTCATGATTGAAGGCAATCATGATTTGCGGCGGCGGTGCGCTCAGCGACTCCATGCTGCCGGGCACGATTGCAGTGACGGCCATGCTGCCGTTCAGGCCGGCGGCCGCGACGCCCGCGGCCGCTACGGCCACGGCGGGCGGGGCGCCGTCCGTGATCCATTGCCGAATGAACGCGATCGTGCTCGCGGTCAAACAGGGTTGCGTGTTGGGGCAACCGTAGGGCATTTGCGCACCGACAGCCGCGTGACCCTCCAACTTCTGAATGAGGTAACTGTTGCTGGGATCTCCCGGTTTCACGCGCAACAGCGCCGGCACTTCGGTACTGGGCACGCCCACCAACAAATTATAGCTGGCGGCCGCATCGAGCCGCAGCCCCACCGGAGCGCTACCCCCGGCATGGCAGACCGTGCAAATCGGCGTGAAGATATTTGCCTGGATCGATTCGAAATTTGCCGCGAGCGGCGGTGGCTGTGTGCCTCCCGGCACCAGCGGCCGGCCGTTGGAGTCCAAACCGGCGCCGTTGCCGGCGCACGCCGCGACCAGCAATACGCAGAACGCGACGCCGCCGCGAAAGGCAGGCATTCCCGTCGAACCGCGCACCGCGGTAGGAAAGCGTTTCATGATTGGACTCCGAGTGGGCCGGCATGGCCGTGGATTGTGAGGTAAGTGCCCAAGCCATCGAGAAAGGTTTAATCTGTGGGCCGGCAGCGATGAGGGCTGGGGATGCAGTGCGTGCGGCATGATCGGGCGGTTGCGACATAGTGCGTCTGCGCGCCGCCGTTGCATTGCTAGTCGGTACCGGTCTGATCGCATCGCGAGCCTTCGCGGCTGACGAGTGGGGCGGCTCGGTGGCCGCCACGAGCGATTATTTGGTGCGCGGCATTTCGCGCACCAGCAATCGTGCGGCGCTGCAATTGGACGTTCACTATTCGAATGCAAATGGATTCATGGCCGGTGTCTTCGCATCGAACAGCCGGATCGATGAAAGATGGCCCATGGACGTCGAGCTCAGCGGCTTCATCGGATTCGTCTGGACCATCGACGATGCGTGGCGCGCGCGCCTCTTGGCGAACCACTATGCCTATCCCTGGAATCACGAGGGGTCGCGCTACAACTATGACGAGTTGGACCTCGACGTTGCCTACCGGGGGTGGCTGCACGTCGACCTCGGGTATTCGCCTAACTCGCCCAGGCGCGACACCAGCCTCATCGGGGTAACCGAGAAGTCAGCCGAGATCAGTGTGCAGCGTCAGATCATCGGCAAATTGGCGCTGACGGCCGGTGTGGGCTATAGCTTTTTGGATGGGTCCGAGTCGGGCGGCTACCTGTACTGGAGCGCGGGGGCGGCCTATGATTATAGATCGATGACCGTGGCCCTCGCTTATGTCAACACCTCGGCGGGGGCTAAGCCGTTGTTTTATGATGCCGCAGCGACCGGACAATGGACGGGAACGCTGCTTTGGCGCTTCTGAAAACAAGCCAGCCGTGCAACTCTTCGGGGCACGTCGGGTACTTACGGGGGTGTCTCGATATCGATGAGGGCGTTAATGATCCTGCCGGCCAAAAACTCACCCAAAGAGCGCGATAGCGCGCTGCTGGCGGCCATTGCGGCGGGAGATCGGCGCGCCCTCGAAGAGCTCTATTTGAGCTATCACCGGCGCTTGGCGCGCTTCTTGTCGCGCTTCACGCCCCGCTACGAGAACATTGAAGAAATCATCAACGATACCTTCATGGTGGTTTGGCAGAACGCCAAGGAGTTCCGCAACGCGTCGCAGGTTTCCACCTGGATCATCGGCATCGCTTATCGCACGGCGCTGAAATCGTTTCGACGCCAGAAGAACCATACGGTTGCGAGTCTCGAGGACTATCCCGAGCAAACCGTCGATCCCACCTTTGCCGCCGAGGTGAATGATTGGTTGAAGCACGGCTTGAGCCGCCTGCCGATTGAGCAGCGGCTGACTTTGGAACTGGCTTACCACATGGGTCATTCTCTGGAAGAAATTGCAGCCATCACCGACTGCCCGGTCGGTACCGTGAAGGCACGGATGTTTCACGCGCGCGAAAAGTTGCGCCAGTACTTGCCCGCTTTGAGCGGTGTATCAGCCGATTTGCCGGTGAGGATAGGATGACCAGCAACCGCCGGACGGAGACCGAGCATGAGGAAGTCTCCGCACTGATCCCCTGGTACGTCAACGAGACCATCGTGGAACGCGATCGTCAGCGCCTGGATGCGCATGTCGATGTTTGCGTATCTTGCCGCGATGATTTGGCGGCGCAGCAGCGGCTTTGCGAGGCAATGGAGTCCCAGCCGGCGCTCGATTACATGCCGGTCGCTTCATTGCGCCGATTGCACGCCCGTCTCGATGCCATGCAGGCCGATGCGGCGTCGAGTTCGCCACCCGCAGGACCGCCGGTCACCAGCCCGATGCCATGGCGCGGATGGATGGCAGCATCGATTGCGGCGATGGCGGTAGCCGTAGCGTTGCTGGCCGCCGATCGCTGGGTGCAATTTGCATCGCGCCGGGGGCAGTCTGATTACAGCACGGTGACGAACTCGGTACCGCGGCCGCCCGGTGAGGTGATTCGAGCGGTGTTCTCACCGGCAATCACGCTGGTGGAACTGCAAACCATGCTCGACGAGGCCCAGCTGCGAATAGTTTCCGGCCCGACCGAAGCAGGAGTTTATTCGCTCGGCTCGAATGCCGCCCTGCCGGTGTCCGCATCGTTGGCGCTGCTGCGCCAACATTCGACCGTCCGGTTCGCCGAAGGCACATCACCGGAGCCGGGCTCAGGCAACTCAAGATGATTCGCTGGGCCCTGCTCGGCGTGATTGTCGCGCTGGCGAGTGCGTGCAACAGTGCGCCGTTGCGCATCGATTCCCGTGCCCTCGGCGATCGGGTCAATCAGCCGTCGGACCGCTTTATCATTGTGGCGGTGGACAACGTGCCGGCGGCCTTCGTCGCCCATGCCGGCGGAACACCGCACGGCTACGACGCCGTCGTGGACTACAGTGCGGGCGCTCATGCGCTCGCGGCCATGCGCGCCGTGGAACATGAATACGGGTTGAGGCAGGTCAATGCCTGGCCGATCGGTCCGCTGCACATTCACTGCGCCGTACTCGAGATACCGGCGGGCACCGACCGCGATCAGCTGCTGGCGGCGCTGTCGAAGGATGGGCGCGTCAAGCTGACGCAGCCCTTGCAGACCTTTGCGACGCGCACCGACGCCTACAACGACCCCTACGTCGGTTTACAGCGCGGCTTTCAGCAGATGGACGTAGCGGATGCGCATCCCTGGTCGCGCGGCGAGGGCGTCAGGGTCGCCCTCATCGACACGGGCGTCGACATCCAGCATCCGGATTTGCGCGGCCGCATCGCCGCCGCCGTCAATTTCGTGGACGCGGACGATGCGCAGTTTCAACGGGATCGGCATGGCACCGAGATGGCCGGAGTGATCGCCGCCGTCGCCAATAATGGCGAGGGGATCGTGGGCGTGGCGCCGAATGCCCGGCTGCTGGCATTCAAAGCCTGTTGGCAATCGCGCCCGGACTCGGATGCCGCGCGCTGCAATTCTTTCACGCTGGCGCGCGCCCTCACGGCCGCGTTTGACGCCCACGCCCAGGTGGTCAACCTCAGCCTCGCCGGGCCGAGTGATCCCTTGCTGGGCGATCTGATCCGCGAAGGACAGCATCGCGGCGTATTGTTTGTCGGCGCGGCGCCGGATACGGCCGGCATTCAAGACGGTCTGCTGCATCAAGCGGGCGTCATCGAGGTCGCCAGTGCGGAAACCCACTCGACGATCGATACGGTGTTGTACGCGCCGGGCCGTGAAATACTCACCCTGCTGCCGGGCGGACACTACGATTTTGCCTCGGGGGCCTCCATTGCAACTGCACAGGTCAGCGGCGTCGTCGCACTGATGCTCGCCAAGAGTCCCGGACTCACGGCAGCTGCCGCCTATCGCCTGTTGCGCGACACCAGTTCCTCGTTGCGTGCCGATGGCGGCGGCGTCAAGGGTATCGACGCCTGCGCAGCCGTGGTAACGGTGGTGCGCCATGGCTCATGTCATTCCAGCGAAGGCGGCCGCTATACGGCGGACGAGAACGGCGATCGAGTCGCGTTGCACTGACGCTAGTGAGCCTGCGGCCGCTTCAATAAATCACCCCGATCCACCGAACGCACATTCAGATGAATTTGCGTCGCACCGCGCATGGTGGTCAGCGGCACGCCGGTCCCCGCCGGGCCGACCGCCCAGACCCGCCGATAAAATTCAGGCAGCGTCCCGACCTCATGCTGCGCCACTTCGCTGATCACGTCGCCCTCGCGAATGTCGGCACTCTGCGCAGGTCCGCCCTCCACCACACCCGTCACGTACACCTTTCCGGCCAATTCGACGGCGTACACACCCAGCCACGGCCGCGGCTGCCGATCCGCTCTGCCGGTGGACTTCAGGCTCTGAAGAATCGGCTTCAGCAGGTCGATCGGCACGAACATGTTGGCGTTGACCTCTTCTCCGCCGATGACCTCGCGGACCAGCAACGAGCCCAATCCTACCAAACTGCCGTGGGTGTCGATCAAGGCGGCACCGGACCAATGCGGATGCGCCGGAGCCGTGAAGATCGCCTCCTCCAGCAGGTACTCCCAGGCTCCGGCAAATTCGCGCCGCGCCAAGACCCGTGCTGCCTGCGGCGGCGCGAATTCTTTGGCGCTCAAGACATGCACTTCCGTGCCGGCGCGCAATTCCGCGGACGAGCCGAGCGGAACGGACGGCGCCTCGAGCTTTTGCAGCGGTAGAACCAAGCCGAATCCCGTCACCTGATCGTACGCCAGCGGGTGAGCTGCGATTTCCCGGCCGGCTGCATTCGTAAGCCAGACATCCGTGGCCTCGGTCATCAGGTAGCCGATGGTCAAGACCAAGCCGGCCGAATCGATGACCACGCCGTTGCCTATGCGCTGCGACCCGAGGATGCCGGCAGTGAAGGCATCCTCGGGAATCTCGGCGCGCAATTTGGTCACCGACTGATGGATGGTTTCCAGATCGAGTCCCATCGCTTGATCATCCGCCACTACGCGACATGACTGCAATCATTTGCCATCGCGGTCGCGGCAACGCCTGCGGGATTAAGAATCGTTCGCAATAATTATATTCAAGCATGGAACCGCAAAATGGGGAAAAATGTCACTCATTCCTTAACTTGTCAGAGGTGCCTTCATGCAACGCAAGATTTCACGCCGGTCTGTCGTCAAGAGCGGATTCATCGCGGGTGCCTTGTTGCCGGCATTCAGCCTCAAATCCGGCCGGGCCGGCGCCGCGGCGCCCCCGCCGCTCGACCCCAATGATCCGACCGCCAAGGCATTGGGGTTTGTAAACGATGCCGCTAAAGTCGACGGCAAGACCCACCCAACGTTCAAAGCCGGCCAGACCTGCGGTACTTGCGCGCAATTCCAGGGCAAGGCCGGCGATGCCACGGCGGCGTGCACGATTTTCCCGGGCAAGAGCGTCCCGGCGGCGGGTTGGTGCCAGGTTTGGGCCCAGAAGGGTTAGTAACCGACGCCGGATCCTGAGCGCAATGCCACGGATGGCTCCTCATCCTCGATGCGCCGTCACGCTCTTGAGGCGTCGACGGCCAAGCTTAAGGCTCCCAGCACGCCGGCGCGGCTCCCCAGTCCGGGCGGCACGACGAAGTGGTCGATATCGGCAAGAATTTCGGCGCGTTGCACGTAGCCGCCCAGCCAGTGAAGCATGCGCTCACGCAGCAGAGGAAACAGGCGCTGCTGCGCCATCACGCCGCCGCCGATGATGATTCGTTGCGGCGAGACCGTCAGTACCAGTTGTGCACACAGCTGTCCCAGGTAATCAGCCTGCAATTCCCATTGAATATGCGCCGCATCCAGATGCTGAAGCTCTCTGCCCGAGCGCGCCAGGATGGCCGGGCCCGATGCCAGGCCTTCCAAGCAATCGCCGTGAAACGGGCAGACGCCGGCGAAGTTCGCATCGAGCGGGTGGCGCCGCGGATGAATGTGTCCGATTTCCGGGTGCAGCAAACCATGCAGCGGTACACCCTCGATCAGCACGCCGCCGCCGATGCCGGTGCCCACCGTTACATACACCAGGTTTTTGGTGTCGCGTCCCGCGCCCCAGCGGTGCTCTGCGAGCGCCGCGGCATTGACGTCGGTGTCGAAGCCGACCGGGCATGAGAATTCACGCGCCAACATGCCGGCGATGTCGGTGTCGCTCCAACCGGCCTTGGGCGTATTGCCGATGAAACCATACTTGCTGGATCGCCTATCGAGTACGATCGGGCCGAAGCACGCCACGCCGATGGCGCTCGGCGCCGGGCCGTCGCGCCAGTCCCCGAGGAAGCCGCGAACCTTCGCGAGCGTCAAATCCGGGTCCGCGGTGGGGAAGCGCACCTCGGCGTGAATCGCGCCGCTCGCATCACCGATCGCACAGACGAACTTGGTGCCGCCGGCCTCGATGGCGCCGAATAAGCGCGACTCGCCGATCATCATGTCCTCGTGGCGGGGGTTCACTGCGCCATAGTGTACTTGCATGCTGAACGCTCAGACAGGCTTGCAATGCGGCTATAATGCGGCTCCGACATCCATCGTGAGTTGCCGCATGAATGTTCCGAGCGCTGCCGCGCGCGCGATGATTGAGCGCTTGATCGCGTTCAACACGGTGTCGCGCGACTCGAATCTGGGGTTGATCGAATGGGTGCGCGATTACCTGCGGGGATTCGGGGCGAAGACGCGCTTAACGCATGACGCCACCGGCAAGAAAGCCAATCTGTTCGCGACCTTGGGGGACTCGCAGAAACCCGGACTGATTCTTTCAGGTCACACCGATGTGGTTCCGGTCGACGGCCAGAACTGGGATACCGATCCGTTCGTGGCCACCGAGCGTGAGGGCAAGCTGTTCGCGCGAGGATCCGCGGACATGAAGGGATTCATCGGCATCATTTTGGCGCAGGCGCCCAAATTCCTGGCGGCATTGAACGACAATCGGCTCGACGCACCGCTGCACTACGCGCTGAGCTACGACGAGGAGGTGGGTTGCCTCGGCGTGCGGGGTTTGATCCGCGACCTCGAGGAGCATGGCATCCGGCCGGCTGGGTGCGTGGTGGGCGAGCCGACCTCGATGCAGCCCATCATTGCGCACAAGGGCACTCACCGGTTCCGCTGCGCCGTGCACGGCCGGGAGGCGCATTCCAGCTACGTGACTCACGGCGTGAACGCCATCGAATACGCGGCCCGTCTGGTCGTGTTCATACGCCAGCTTGCGGACCGCCTGGCGCAAATAGAGCGGCGCGACTACGGCTTTACGGTGCCGTACTCGACCCTGTCGACCGGCTTGATTCAAGGCGGCATCGCCGCCAACGTCGTGCCCAAGGAGTGCGTGTTTCAATTCGACCTGCGGACCCTGCCGCAGGCCCAGCCGGACGCGCTTTATCAAGAAATCCGCCGCTACGCGGATACGCTTGCCGCGGAAATGCGCAGCATCGACGCGAGCAGCGGCATCGATTTGCAATGGCTGAGTCAGACCGTGGGGCTCGCCGCGTCGGAGACCGATGCCATCGTGCAATGGGCGATGCAGTTGTCGAGGAACCCGATCGTGGGGAAAGTGTCATACGGCACGGAAGCGGGACTTTTTCAAAAGATGGGCGTGCCGACCGTGATTTGCGGACCCGGGGATATCGCCGAGGCGCATCGCCCCAATGAATTCGTCACGCTCGATCAGCTGGCGCAGTGCGAGAACTTCATGGACCGGATTCTAGAAACCGGTTACGCCAAGGCTGCCTGAAACCACAGAAGGCCGGGCCAAAGGGGCCGGCTGCGGCCCCTTGGCTTGTTTCAACGACCGATATCGGTGCCCTTGTGAAAGTCGGGATAGGGCGGCATGGGTGAGACCGGAACCGGATGTTCCTTGAGCTGTTGCATCACGATGGCGACGGCACGCTCCAACTGCGCATCGTGTCCCGCCGCGACATCCTTCGGCAACTCTTCGACCGCCACGTCGGGCGGAATGCCATGGCCTTCGACTTCCCATTCTCCCTCGAGACCGTAGATCGCATAACGGGGCGCCGTCACGAAGCCGCCGTCGATGAGCGTTGGGTAACCGCCGATGCCCACGAGGCCTCCCCAGGTGCGAGTGCCCACCAACGTGCCGAGCCCCGCCTTACGAAAGTACCAGGGCATGGCATCACCGCCCGAGCCGGCGGACTGGTTGATGATCATCGCCTTGGGGCCGAAGATGGCTCCCTGTGGATCGTGGACCGGTGTGCCGTCACGTTCGACGGCATTGCTCAAATGCCGCTGACTCAAGACACTGACGATGTAGTCGGCGATGAAACCGCCTTGGTTGTAGCGCTCGTCCAGAATGAGACCTTGCTTGTCCAATTGCGCATAAAAGTAGCGGTTGAAATTCGTATATCCGGCGCCGGCGGTGTCCGGCATGTACACATAAGCGAGCTTGCCGCCGGACAGCGCATCGACTTTGCGCCGATTGCCGTTGATCCAATCGAGATTGCGCAAGCCATACTCTGAGGCCGTCGGAACCACGGTTACGTCGCGGGCAGCGCTGCCGTCGGCGCTCTTGCCGATGCGCAACACCGTTTGCTTTCCGGCCGCGCCGTTGAGGAAACCATCCACGTTGTCGGTACCGTGCAATTCCCGGCCGTTGACGGCCAGCAAATAGTCGCCCTCGACGATATTGATGCCGGGCAATGTCAGCGGCGCCGTCAGTGACGGGGTCCAATTCTCACCGTTGTAGATCTTCGCGAACCGATAGCGGTTATGTTCGATGCTGTAGTCGGCGCCGAGCAGACCGGGCTTCGGGGCGTCCGACGGCAGGCGCGGACCCGAGACGAACATGTGGCCCACCTGAACCTCGCCCAGCATTTCCTCGCACAGATAAGTGAATTCGTCGCGCGAGGCCAAACTCTGCAGATACGGCTGGTACTTCGCCTCGATCCGGGCGATGTCCAGTCCGTGCGTATGCGGGTCATAGAGGAAATCCCGCTGCAATCGCCAGGTCTCGCGATACATCTGTTTCCAGGCGGTGCGCGCATCGACCGTGGCCATCATGCCGTGGTTGTTGACCGGCTTGCCGGGATTGGCGTCGGGTGAGCCGGGCTTCAACTCCGAAGTCGGCGCGAGAAACCAATTGTCTTGCCGTGCATAGAATAATTTTTCGCCGTCGAACGATACCTTGAAGCTCGTCAGGCCGCTCAACATCTCCTCGGTTTGGCGCTTCTCCGTGCTGAAGCGCCAGAGCGCCCGGATGGGCAAGCGGGTCTCCTCGGACGTGCGCCCGACCGGGGCCCCTTCGGCGAGAAACAGCACGCCGCTCTTGCCCACAGCCAGGTCGATGTAGTTGCGCGACGGAATCGGCAGCGAAAGAATGCGATTGCCGATGTCGGCCAGATCGACGACCGTCGGCTTCGGTTTCGCGTCCGGTTTTTTCTTCCCGTCCTTGTTATCGGACTGGCTCGCGACCTCCTTGTTGGCGCCTGTCTGACCGGCACCCTCATCCGGCTTGTCGGCTTTTTTCGAGTCCTCGTCCTTTTTCTTGTTCTCATCGTCGCTCTCGGGAGGAATCGGCGAGGCAGCCGTGCGCGACAGCACGGCCACGTAGACGCCCGCGTTGGTCGCGCGATCCAGAGACGAGAGATCGATGCCGGCATCCGACGGGCCGTTGTTCGTAGAGGCGGTGAAGTACAGGTACTTGCCGTTCGGATCGAACACGGGATTGGCCGCGTTGCTCATGCCGTCCGTGATCTGCGCCGCGGTGTGCGAAGCAAGCGAGTAGATGAACACAGCATGCAGCTCGCTCGGCAAATCGCGGGCGTAGGCGATCCATTGAGAGTCGGGCGACCACGATAGCTGCGTGGCTGCGCCAAAACCGCCGCGCATCCCGGTATCGATCTTCACCGGCTTACCGCCGGCGGCATCCACATACCAAATCCGCAGATGCTTGTCCGAGAACGCAATGCGTTTGGAGTCAGGCGACCAGCGCGGAGCGTAAAAGTACGACGGGTTCGGTCCCAAATCAATCACCTTGGGCGCGGCCAAACCGTCCTGGTCGCGGATATGGAGCTGATATTCTCCCGAGGCGTCGCTGAAATAGGCGATGAGCTTGCCATCCGGGGACCACGATGGATCGCGTTCCGCGCTGCCGGGCGTGTTGGTCAGGTTGCGGATGTCGCCTTTTTCGGCGGGCAGCGTGAAGATGTCGCCGCGTGCTTCAGCGACGATTCGCGCACCCGTGGGCGACACGGCTATATTCTCGACCGCGCCCTCGGGGATGCTCGCAAGATGGGGCGTAAGATCCGGCAGATCGCCGCGGATCGACACGGGCACGAGGTGATCTTGGCGGGAGCTCGGCTCGTACAGATGCAGCGAACCGAACTGCTCATAGACCAATGCACCCGGACCTGAGCTCAAGGTCTTCAAATCGTAGCCACGATTATCGATGACCTGCTGAACGTGCCGCGTCTTGGAGTCGTATTCAAACAGGGAAACGGCACCGTTGCGGTCCGACAGGAAGTACACCGTGGCGCCGTACCACACCGGATGCGAATCGTTGGAGTTCTCGCGCGGGATTTTCTCAAGATCGAGCGTCTTCATGTGGACGAGCCATACCTGCGAAGTCTGGCCGCCGCGATAGTGCTTCCAAGCCGCCTGCCATTGGCGCACCGGCACGTATGCCAGCGTGCTGCCGTCGCTCGAAAAGCTGCCCGAGTCGACGCTGGGTAGCGGCAGCAGCTGCGCGGGCCCGACACCGTCCGCGCGTGCCTGGAACAGGCGCGGATAAACCGAATTACTCGCGTGCAGCGAGGTGAACAGGACATCCTTGCCGTCCGCACTCCATCCCGTGACGATGCTCCCGGTGGGCTCCCAGGTCAGGCGCCTGGGGACGCCGCCGTTGCTGCCGATGACGTATACGTCCGTGAGTCCGCGTTCCCGCGTTGAATAGGCAATTTGCGAGCTATCGGGAGAGAAATACGGGCCCGCGCTCACCGCGCCGATGGAGGTGAGACGCCTGGCATCACCGCCCTGACGTGCAACCGTCCAGATGTCGCCCGCGTATAGAAACGCTATGCGATCCTCGCCGAGGCTGGGATTGCGAAGCAGCAGCGGGGCGGCTTCCGAAGCCGACGCGCTGAACGCCGGGCCGGCCATGCCACTGAGGCCGGCCACGACACACAGAGCGGCGCGGAAAGATACGCGGGAATTCATGTGCACCTCTGAAAATTATGGATTGCGGAAAAACAGCATGCATGGCGGCAGAACAGGGCCGCAACTATACACGATGGCGCCGCCTAGCCATTCACGAAGCGCATTCCGGTTTCATCGTAGCGCTCACCGGCGGCAATGCCGCTCGGCGCGACAACTGCAATGCGCGCCAGATCCGCCGCGCTGAGCACGAGACCGTCGGCGGCCAGGTTTTCTTGCAGGCGCGTTGCGTTGGTCGTTCCCGGAATGGGTACGATGTGCGGACCTTGCTCGAGCAGCCAGGCCAGCGCGAGTTGCGCGGGCGTGCAGTGCTTTTCCGCGGCGATCTCCCGGACTTTGTCCACGGTTGTGAGATTCTTTGCAAAATTTGCGCCCTGGAATCGCGGCGAGTAGCGCCGGTAATCCTTGGCGTCCAGGTCGTCGATGCTGCGGTAGCGGCCCGTGAGAAAGCCGCGCCCCAAGGGGCTGTAGGGAACGAAGCCAATGCCGAGTTCGTCGCAGGTTTGCAGTACCCCATCCTCCGGATCGCGGCTCCATAACGAATATTCCGATTGCACAGCGGTGATCGGGTGGACTTTGTGGGCTTTGCGGATCGTCGCCGCGCTCGGTTCCGACAGGCCAATGCCGCCGATTTTGCCGGCCTTCACCAAGTCGGACATCGCGCCGACGGTCTCCTCGATCGGCGTGCTGCGGTCCACGCGGTGCTGATAGTAAAGATCGATGCGTTCCACATGCAGGCGTTTCAATGACGCCTCGCATGAAGATCGAACATAGTCGGGCTTGCCGTTGATGCCGCGCAGCTTTGGATTGACAGGATCGCGCTGGATACCGAATTTGGTGGCGAGATATACCTGGCCGCGCCTGCCGGCGATCGCCTTGCCGACGAGGATCTCGTTGGTGTAGGGGCCATACATGTCGGCGGTATCGAGGAAGGTCAGGCCGCGCGACAGCGCCCCTTGAATGACGGCAACGGCGTCGGCATCGGTGGCGGCATCGGAGGCGTAGAATTCCGAGAAGCCCATGCAACCCAGCCCGATTGCCGAAACCTGCGGACCATTGCGGCCAAGCTTGCGCTGCTGCATTCGACTCACCTCGATAACGCGGATTGGAGCTCCACCGAATCGGTGGGATTCAGGAAACGGATCACACCGTCTTCCAACGAGCCGAATTTAAGGCTTATCACGTCTTTCACGTAATTCTGATGCAGCTTCCAGGGCGTTTTCGAGCCTTGTTTAGGCAGCTTGTCGGCAACCCGTTGGATATAGCCGGAGGAGAGATTGAGCCAAGGTTCGGGCTGCACCGTGGGATCGTCGTTGTGCGGCACGCAAACCCGGTAGCCTTTGCGCCGCATGTGATTGAGCACCCGGCAGATGTAATCGCAGGTCAATTCGCTCTTCAGCGTCCACGAGGCGTTGGTGTAGCCAAAGGTCGATGCGAGATTCGGGATCCCGCCATACATCGTGCCCTTGTAGTTGAGCGTGTTGGCCGGGTCGACCTGACGGCCATCGACGCTGATTTCAATGCTGCCGAGCGCCACGAGGTTCAGTCCCGTTGCCGTGATGATGATGTCGCCCAGCAATTGCTTGCCGCTGCGCAGCTGGATGCCATTTTCGGTGAAGGTCTCGATTTCATCGGTAACGATGGCCGCCTTGCCTTGTTTGATTGCCTCGAACAAATCTCCGTCCGGAACCAGGCACATGCGCTGATCCCACGGATTGTAGCGGGGCGTGAAATGCGTGCCCACATCGTATTCCGGCCCCAGGGTGCCTGTTACCCGATCGAGAATCCATTTCTTCACCCGCTCGGGACTGCGTTTGCAAAGATCGAAGAAATAAATGCCGAACAGGATGTTCCGCCAGCGCACCAGGTTGTACGCGAGCATGGCCGGCAGCCAACGCCGCAAGAGGTTGGCCATCGCGTCTTGTTCCGGCCGCGCAACCACATACGTGGGCGAGCGCTGCAGCATGGTCACTTGCGCCGCGGTCCTCGCCATCGCGGGCACCAACGTGACCGCGGTCGCGCCGCTGCCGATCACGATGACGCGCTTGTTCGCATAGGCCAGATCCGCGGGCCATTTTTGCGGATGCACGAGCTGTCCCGCAAAGCGTTGGCTGCCGGGAAATATGGGCGTATAACCCTCCACGTAGCTGTAGTAGCCGCTGCACACGAAAAGAAAGTGGCAGGTAAAGCGCGCCAAGCGGTCGGCGCCGCACTCGGCCTCAACCGTCCACAATGCATCCTTCGAGACCCACGCGGCGCGCTTGACCAGGTGGTGAAAGCGAATGTTCTTATCGACGCCGTAATCTTTGGCCGTGTCGTTGATGTACTTGAGAATGGAATGGCCATCGGCAATCGCCTTGCCTTCCACCCAGGGTCGAAACGAGTAGCCGAGCGTAAACATGTCGGAGTCCGAGCGGATCCCCGGATAGCGGAACAAATCCCATGTGCCGCCGACGCTTGCCCGGCCCTCCAGGATGGCGTAGGTCTTGTTGGGACAATTCTTCGTCAGACTGCAAGCCGCGCCGATCCCGGACAGGCCGCCGCCGACAATCAGTACGTCAAAATGGCTGCTCGACATCCCCATGGCTCCAACGGCTCAGGCCTGGAATCCGCCGCGCCGCAAAAAAATCGATTATGCGCTTGGGGCTCGCGAAGCGCGAAGCGTGCCTCAGAGGCGGCCGAATTGGCCTGTTATAAATATCACATAATTTATATAGTTATAGGATATTATGAAATCTATTTCTTGATCTGCACCCGGGACGCTCGCCCCGTTCGTATTCCTATCAATACTCAAGCGGTGACCCCTGACGGGCTGAAAATAGGAGAACGTGATGATGCAACGGTTCAAGATCGCGCTGGCTTGCTTGCTGATGCCGGCACTGGGCGCGGCGCAAGATGCCAAACTCAAGCTGCCCGAATTCAAATCCCTCGCCGCCCAGGCTACCGAATCGGTCAACATCAGCTTAAGTCCGTGGCTGCTGCACATGGCCGGCTCATTCATCGACGAGCGGGACGCGGATGGGGTGGCCACCAAGCACTTGCTCGCCGGTATCAAGTCGATTGACGTGCGCAGCTACCAGTTCGCGACCGATAATGCCTACTCGACCGCGGACCTCGACGCGGTGAGAAGCCAATTGGCAGGCCCAGGATGGAGTCAGCTCATGCAGGTTCACCATCGTGAGAAGAGCCAAGATGTCGACATGTACATCTTGATCGAGAACAACGTGACCAAGGGATTCGCGTTAATCGCCCGCGAACCGCGTGAATTGACCATCATCAACATTGTCGGCTCCCTCAACATCGAGGATCTGCCCAGGCTGCAGAGTCATCTGCATCTGCCGAACGTGGCCGATACGCACTTCAATTTGCCGATGTAGCGGACACGCGCTTGAATGATGGTGCCGCGGACTCATTGGATGAGCACCTCGATAGGGCGCGCTCCGGCGAGCGCGCTGCGCTGGCGATCCTAGTCCAGGCGCACCAGCGCTGCGTTTACAGTTTGGCGCTGCGCATGCTGGGTACGCGAGATCTTGCGGAAGACCTGACGCAGGAGGTATTCATGCAAATGAACGGCAACTTGAGCGCGATCGAGTCCAACAGGCACCTGGGTTTTTGGTTGCGCCGGGTAACCAGCAATCGGGCGATCGATCAACTGCGACGGCGTGCGCGGGTGCAAATGACGTCCTTGGACCAGGAGCCTGAGCTGTTCGGCGTCGAAGCAGACACCGATCCGCTGCTGCAGCGGCACGTGCAGGCGTTGCTCGCGGAATTGAGTCCGCCGGCGCGCGCCGTGTTATTGCTGCGGTATCAAGAAGACTTGGATCCGGTGGAGATTGCCCGAACCTTGGATATGCCGCTCAACACGGTAAAGAGCCATCTAAAACGATCGCTGCAGAGCATGCGTGAAAAAACGATCGGCATGCCGCCCGTCCGCTGGGAGGATAGTTCAACATGAGCCACGATATTGAATCCCGGCTGCACAGCGCCTTGCGGCCGGTTGCGCCAAGCGATGAGTTCTCGCAAAGGCTCTTGAGGCGCATCGTGCTGCGGCCCGTCGTCCAGCCCGAGGTCCGGCGCATCGGCGCGGGCGGCCGCCATCCGCTGGCATGGTGGCTCACCGCGAGCCTGGCTGCCACGCTGATCCTGGCAGTCGGCGTGCATCAGCACCTGCAACAACAACGGTTGCAGCAAAGCGGACTCGAGGCGCGCCGCGAAGTCATGGAGGCGCTACGAATGACGAGCCAGAAGCTGAATCTCGCGTACGAGGCGGTTAAGAGTCAATCCACCTCGCTGACCGATGAACAATCCGGCGCCTGAACGGCCAAGGACCTTCTGCATGAGAAAGTACACATTACCGCTATTTTTCGCACTGCTGGCGTCCGCGCCGGCACAGGCGGCGCCAAATCCCAGGCTGCAGATCCCGAGCTTTTCGGGATTGGCGCAGAAAGCGACCGAGTCGGTCACCATCACCCTAGATCCAGCCTTGCTCGGGCTGGCGGTTAAGTTTCTCGATGGCAACGATCCGCAAGATGCCGCGACCAAGGAGGCTCTCAAGGGTCTGCAGGGCATCTATGTGCGCAGCTATACCTTCGACAGGGATTCCGCCTATCAACAGGCCGATATCGACGCGGTGCGAACTCAATTGGCCGCACCCGGTTGGAATCGCATGGTGGAAACTCACAGCCGCAAGACCCACGCGAATGTCGACATCTACATCATGCTCGACAATCACCAGGCCATCGGTCTCGCGCTGATTGCGAGTGAACCCCGGCAATTTACCATCGTGAATATCGTCGGGGCGATCGACCTGGACAAGCTGCACAAGCTCGAGGGTCAATTCGGCGTTCCCAAGCTCGATAGCGACGCGTCGAAGCCGGCGCCGGCCCCGCGAAAATAGCGCCGGGTGAGCCTTGCCCGCGATGTCCACGGCGCGAATGTCAGGCTTGCACCGACAGCTTGATATCAAGGGGCGCTCAGCTAGACTGATTCTACGCGCGACGTGGCCTTACGGGGGAGTGGGGTGCGGAATCGGAACATAGGGATCGGGATGACTTGCCTGCTGACCGGATTTTTATCGGGAGGTGCAGCTGCGGCCACGGCGGCGCCGGATCTGGAGGGCACCTGGACCAACGCCTCGCTCACGCGGCTTGAGCGGCCCGCCGAATACGGCAACCGCGGTGTGTTGACCCCCAGGGAAGTCAATGAACTCGAAAAGAAGAACAGCGACTTGGTCGCCTTGGGAAACAAGCCGACCGATCCGAAGGCGACGGTTAAAGATCTGCCGGCCGATTGCAGCGGCGGTCGGGGCGAGAACTGCAACTACAACGCGGCGTGGACCGATCCTGGCACGACGGTGATGCGCGTGCACGGCGAGCCGCGCAGTTCCTTCATCACTGTTCCGGACAACGGCCGCTTGCCTGGCTACACCGAGGAAGCCATTGCGAATGGATCGGCGGTGCGGCGCTATGCTCCGCCGTTGCCCCCAGGCCTGCGGCAAAACGACAACCCCGAGACCCGAGCGCTCGGAGAACGTTGCCTGACGTCGTTCGGCTACAGCGCAGGTCCGGTGATGTTGCCGCTGCTCTACAACAACACCTACCAAATCGTGCAAGCCAGGGACACCGTGGCGATCGTCGTGGAAATGGTGCACGACGTGCGCATCGTCCGCTTGAACGCGCCCCACCGCAGCGACGGTCTGCGCCCCTGGTTTGGCGATTCGGTCGGTCATTACGAAGGCGACACCCTGGTGGTTGAAACCACCAATTTTCCCGCCGCCCAGGCCTTCTTGGGATCGTGGAAAAATCTCAAAGTCACCGAGCGCTTGACGCGCGCAAGCGCGCAACGGCTGCTTTATCAGTTCAAAGTTGAAGATCCCACTGTCTGGACGCAGGCCTGGGGCGGCGAATACGAATTCAGCAGGGCGAATGGCCGGATCTTCGAGTATGCCTGCCATGAGGGTAATTACGGCCTGCAAAATATCCTGGCGGGGGCGAGGGCCGAGGAGGCGGCTGCGAGCGCCGGAGTCAAAGAAGCCGCCGGAAAATAGCCGCCGGCACTAATGCCCGCCGGGCCACATGCGACGCAGCAGACCATCGCGCAATATGAACTGATGGCATAAGGCGGCGAGGGCGTGAAGGCCGGCGAGCGCGAACAACGCATACGCCAGGTAGCCGTGCAGATCCTCGGTGGGATGAAATACCGCGCGATTCGACTTGATTCCAACATCGATCTTGAAAATTCCAAAATCAAATACGCGGCCGTGGTAAACGAAGGTGATGATGCCGACTACGGGTGTGACAAACAGCAAGGCATATAGACCGGCGTGCGTGAGCCGCGAGGCACGCCGCGAAAATAGTCCCAGGCTTTCCATCGGCGGCGGAGGCGGATGCCGACTGCGCCACCAGGCGCGCGCAAACAGCGTGAACCACAGTGCCAGGCCGACAAGAGCATGCATGTTGATCCAAAAGCCCTGCGTCTGCTTGGGCCACGAGTCGTGCAGCAGGCCTAGAGTCCCGACGCACGCCACCAGCACAAACATGAGCCAATGAAACACCATGGCACCGGACCCATCGGTGCCGTGGGTAAGTGAGTTTTGCGTAGCCATGCTGCGAAGATACCCTGACGAGGCGAACCGCCCCGGTAGCCTGTAGTAATATATAACAGGAGTCGAGGGTGTAGCCGCGCCGAGCGCAAGACATCGAAACCCTGGGGAGCCGGAAAGCATGAAGATCGCTGGAGCAGGGGCTGTCATCACCGGCGGTGCCTCCGGCATCGGTCGGGCGGTCGCGCAGGCGATCGCCGCGGCGGGCGGCCGAGTCGCGATATTCGATCTCAATGAAGCCGCGGGACTGGCAACGGTCCGCGAGCTCGGCGGCGGCGCGATCTTCGAACAGGTCAACGTCGCGGACGAAAATTCCGTCGCGGCTGCGATCGCAAAAACCATGGCCTCGTTCGGCGCCATTCACGTGTGCGTCAATTGCGCAGGTATCGGCAGCGCGCACAAGACCTTTGGCAAGGATGGACCCTTCCCGCTCGCGGCATGGAATAAGACGATCGCCGTGAATTTGACCGGCAGCTTCAATGTCGCTCGCCTCTGCGCCGAACAGATGGCAAAGAACCCGCCGCTGGATTCATACGGCGGACGCGGCGTGATCATCAACATCGCTTCCGTCGCCGCTTTCGACGGTCAGATCGGTCAAGCCGCCTATAGCGCGAGTAAGGCCGGTATCGTCGGCATGACGCTGCCGATGGCCAGGGATTTGTCGGGCATCGGCGTTCGCGTGAATACCATCGCGCCCGGGCTGATAGAAACGCCGCTGCTGGGATCGCTTCCCGCGGAGGTGCTCGACGCACTCGGCAAATCGGTGCTCTACCCGAAACGACTGGGTAAGCCCGGTGAGATCGCGCATCTGGCGATCGCGATCGTCGAGAATGACTATTTAAACGGTGAGTGCATCCGAGTCGACGGCGGCATCCGGATGCCGCCGCGCTGACGCGGCTGCCGGCCTGCTCCAACCCCGGCTGTGAGCAGGGGTTGGAGTCGAACCACGCTCAACGGAAGGAGTAGACCACTCTTCCGTAGACGAAGCTGCCGAGCGGATCGCCGTAGCTGACGTCGTACCCGCCGATGAAATTGTTCGCAGACGCCGCATAGTTTGCGTAGGGCGGATTCTTCCCCAAGATATTCCTGCCGCCGAGCGTGAAGGTGAAGTTCTGCAAGCCGATATACGAGGCCTGCGCATCCAGGGTTTCATAGGCTGATACGTAGCGCCGCGCGCCCGTGATATTGCCCGCCGAGTCGTGATAGCGCTTCTGGAAATTGCCGGTCAGCGACGCGTTGAACAGGTTGCTGCGCTGATATTCGAGTGTACTGCTGCCGCGGAAGCGCGAAATTACGCCGCCGACCGAGGTCAAGCCCTTGTCGAGATCGCCTGTCCAGCTGCCGTTCGGATTCTGGCTGACGTAGCGATAGAAGTAGGTGCTGTTGGCCAACAGCGTCAGGCGATCCGCATCGGTGACATCGAAGCGATAGCGAATATCGGAATCGAGGCCGCTTACATTGGACTTGAACAAATTGGCATTCGTTTGGCTGATCGAAACGATCTGGTTGGTCACCGGGTCTCGTTTGACCAGACTCGCATATTGGGTCGCCGTCGCGGCATTTTGCAGGATGAAGGAGTACGGAAGGCCGCCGAAAACGATTTGGTTTCGAAGAAAGATCCAGAATGAATCGAAGTCCATGGTCAGGTTCGATACGGGCTCGATCGAAATCCCGAATGTGACCGACTTGGATTTTTCGGGCGTTAGATTCGGATTACCGCCCGTGGTGGTGCTGAACTGGAAACTGCAGTTCGGATTGGCCGGGTCGAACTTTGGACAGAGGATCGGATCGCGGGTGCCGTTTGAGGTCACGCTGGTGGCCTGTGCCGCGTACAAATCGGTCAGTGACGGCGCGCGAAAGCCGGTTCCCGCGGATGCGCGCAGCAGCAAGGCATGTATGGGCTGAAAGCGCAATGAAAATTTTGGATTATCGTGTTTGCCGACGCGTTGATAATTGTCGTAGCGCACCGCCGCGTCCGCCTGCAGTGAACTCAGCAGTTGCGCATTGAATTCCACATACGCGGACTCCACGTTTCTGGCTGCCGTTTCCGGCAGCTGATTGCCGCCCTGGCCCGTGACATCGCCGGTTGCGATCGCCGCGGCAGGATTGAAGTCGAATGTCTCACGGCGGACCTCTACACCCGCTGCGCCGCTGAGTGGACCTGCGGGCAGGCTGTACAGTTCGCCGGTCGCCTTGCCGCTCAGGCTGGTGATCGAGGTCTTGGTCCTGAAGTCGATGCCGGTAAACTCGTCCGCCTTGGCCGCCGCGATGGCCGATGGGTCCGTGGTGGGTCCAAACGGATTGATGGTCCCGCCGTCCAGCAGCGGCAGGATTTTCGAATACAGCGCGTATCCGGATTTCAAGTCCTCCTTGACCTTCACTTCGCTGTACAAAAATGCCCCGTCGTAGTCCCAGGTGCCCACCGATCCTTTGTAGCCGGCGACGACGCGGGCCGCGTCGGAGGTGTCCTCCGTCAACCGCGTCCCGTTGGCGAAGTCCCGGTAGATGAGGTTCAAGGGTTGACCGTTGATGCCGGCGGCGGTCGCAAAAGCCGTCGGATAATAGGGGCTCGATGGCGGCAGCAGAATAGCGCCGGAAGTCGGTGCGATGGCCGGATTGTGATAATTGGGATACTGGGTAGCGAGCAGATTGGCGAGGAAGGCCACGTACGGATTGCTTCGCAGCAGGGGGTTTTGATAGGACAGCGGCACCGGCTGCACTTGTGTTTGCTGCTCGACGTGCGAATAACTGCCCTCCACGTAGGCCTGGCTGGAGTCGGTCAGCGCGTAGCGGGCGCTGAAGCTCGCAGTCCCCTTTTTGCTGTCCGGTTGGAGCGAATCATAGGGTGAGTTGTCGAAGCGGCACTGCGCCGGATAATTGACGTCATTGAGCGACGGCGCGCAGTTGCCCGCGAATGGATTTTGCGATCCCTTGCCCTTCGGGGCCGGATTGGCCGGAAAGACCGCCACATTGGCCGGGAAGGCAAATCCGGAGGTGACATCGTTGCCGTAGGCGGGGCTATAACGGGTGGCGAAGGCGCGGTCCGCACCGATCAGGGTCTTGTCATGCTCGATGTTGATACCGCCCGCGATGTTGAAGCGGTCCGCCTTCAGATCGCCAAAGCCGCCGTAAACCGACAAGTTCGCCGCATTGCCTGCCGAGCCTCCCTTGGTCGGATTGCCATCGTAGGCTTGTACCTCGAGGCCCTTGTAATCCTCCCGGAAGATGAAATTGACTACCCCGGCGATGACGTCACTGCCGTAAACCGCTGAGGCGCCGTCTTTCAGCACTTCGACCCGCTCAACCAATGCCAGTGGAATGCCGGAGACATCGACCGAGGATCCAGCCGGACCGACCGAGCCGCCGCCGTAGACCGCCGAGCGTTGGCCGTTGATCAGAATCAAGGTGCGTGAGCTGCCAAGACCGCGCAGCGAGAGCGTGGAGATCCCGCCGGTTTGAAAGCCCGTGGCCTGCGCTGCCGTGGTGGCGCCGGAGCTGCTGGCGGCGCTGATCTGGCGAAACAGTTCCTCGACCGTGGTCGCGCCCGTGCGTGCGATATCGTCGCGCTTCAATATTTGCACCGGCAGCGCGGTTTCGCCATTGATCGTCTTGATCGAGGAACCGGTGACAACGATTTCGGCAAGACCGGCGTCACCCAATCCCGGGGCAGCAGCCGTGCTTGCCGTGGTTTGGTTCTGTATCGATGGCGTCTGCGCCGCGGTTGAGCCCGTCTGAGCGACCCGGATTCCGGGCGCCGAAGGGGCGGAGTAAGGCGGCGCGTCCACAGCGGTGGCATTTATTTTCTGAACATCATTGCGCACGGCCTTGCGTTCCGAGGGGCCGGCTATGACCACCGTGCTGCCGTCCACCACGTCGTAGTGCAGCGCTGTGTCTTTGAGCAAGATCGCGAGGGCGCTGCCGGCATTGAATCTGCCCACAACCCCGGGGGATTGCTTGCCCTCGGCGAGCTGGCCTGGAACCGTCACTTGAATGTCCGATTGCGCGGAGAATTTCAGCAACGCGGAGGAGAGCTGTTGCGGGGCTATGTCGAATTGCCGCAACTGTGCCAGATCGATCGCCGCCATGCTCGAGTTGATGCCGGCACCCAGCGATAGTCCGAGGACAGTTAGCAGCGCTGCCGCGCCGCGCACGAGCATACCTAGGATTCTCTTTGCGTTCATTGACTTCCCCTGCGCGGCTCGATATCCGCTTGTTAGGTGATAAGACGAATGAGTATTTGAAATTGGGAATGGATTTTACGTTTTTATTGAATATCGACATAGGAACCTACGTTGTGGCGAGAACGATACAACCGGCCTGCGGGCCATGGCGAGACGCGTTCCCGTTTTCGGCCGCCCGTTCGTCTAAGCTAGACTAATAAGGTCAGTCCAAAGCTCCTCATGGGGAATGCAGTCAGTATGCCGTCGCCGCACGCCGATCAGGTGGCTGATCCCACGCCCGATAACGAGGAATCGCGGGCGACGGTCGTGGAGCGGCTATTCCGTGAGCACAATGAGGCGCTGATCCGTTTCCTGCGGGGGCGCGTCGGTTCCCGCAATGAGGCCCTTGAGGTGGCGCAAGAGGCCTATGTGCGGCTTTTGAGCTTGGATCAGCCCGGCGCGGTCAGCTATTTGCGGGCCTTTCTGTTCAAGACGGCGGCCAATATCGCCATCGACCGGCGCAGGCGGCATCAAAACTTCGACCGAGTTGCCGGTCGCCAGCTCTTCGTGGAGTTGACCGAGAACCGCACGCCGGAGCGACAGCTCTCCGGCGAGCAAACACTGCGCCACCTCGGAGTCCTGATTGACGCCATGCCACCAAAGTGCCGGGAGTCCTTCGTCATGAATCAAATCCAGGGCCTCGATGCCGCGACCATCGCGAGCCGGCTGGGCATCACCGACAGCATGGTCCGCAAGTACATTGTCCGAGCACTGTTGCATTGCCGGGCACACATCGACTTGGAACGCAATGGCTGAGCAACAGCTGCCATTGCCGATCGAGCGTGACCCGGTCTATCTGACCGCCGCCGATTGGTTCGTCAGATTGCAGAGCACGGAGGTGTCGCTCGAGGAAACGCTCGAGTGGCAGGCCTGGCTGCATGGCAATCCGGCCCACGCGCGGGCCTTTACCCGCATCGAGGAGCTATCGCACGCGCTTCGCGACGTACCCTCGCCGGCGCCCGCGCCGGCGCCGGCGCTGGCGCGGGATCGCTACGACGCATCGGTTCCCATCGGGGACTGGAGGCCCCGGCGCACGCGTCGCAGGTCCCGGGCGGCTCTGGGCATAGCCGCATCGTTCGCCATCGTTGCCCTGACCCTTGCGTTCTGGAGGTCACCGGCTGATGTGGCGATCTATGCAACAGCCGTCGGCGAAAACAGCCGTGTGGCGCTGGTGGACGGCTCGGTCATCGCATTGGGAGGCGACACGCGAATCGAGGTGAGGCTGTCGGAGGATCTGCGCGCCGTTGAACTTACCCGGGGTGAGGCGCTGTTCAAGGTGGCGAAGGACCCCGCGCGGCCATTCAAGGTGCGCGCCGGCGACGCCACGATTATCGCGGTCGGAACCGAGTTCAACGTAGAGCGTGACAGCGATCGGGCGGTTGTTTCCGTCACCGAAGGTCGCGTCGTGGTCAAGCCGGCGGACGGCCTCCTGCCGGTGGCGCTGCTGAAAGAATTTCGGCCGAAGCTGCGCAGCGTGCACGTCGATGCAGGCCAACAGACGACGGCCGGCAGCGCGGGCATCGAGGAGCCGACCAAGATGGAGGACCCCGCCACGGGATGGCAGATAGGGCATCTGGCGTTTCGCCTGCAGCCGCTGCGCTACGTGCTCGAGGATGTGAATCGCTACGCGCACAAGCCGATTGTATTGGAGAGCGAGAGCATGGGCGCATTGGTGATAACGGGCACGGTGGAGCGCGAGAACATCGGTGGCTGGGTCAAGAGCCTGGAACGCGCCTTCGATCTTCAGGCCACAGAAGAGGCCGACCAAATCATCCTGCGCGCGCGCTAATCCGGCGATGAGCATTCGCGTGGCGGAATTGGCGGACGCCAACACAGTCGCTCAACTGCATACCCACAGCTGGCGGACTGCCTACCGCGGAATTCTTCGCGACGACTTTTTGGAAGGCCCGCTGCAGGAGAATCGCCGCGCGCTGTGGCAGAGCCGGCTCGCCGCCCTTGATCGAGCCGACCAGTTCGTGCTGGTTGACGAACACGAGGGGCTGGTCCGGGGCTTCGCCTGCGGGTTTCTCGACGCCGACTCGGAGTGGGGATGCTTGTTGGACAATCTGCATGTCGTTCCTGAGCTCAAAGGTCAGGGTCTGGGCCGGCAATTGATGCGGGCCGTGGCGCAGCGGGTGCTGCAATCCGACTCCACCCGACGCCTGCACCTCTGGGTTTACGAACAAAATCTCGCGGCGCGCGGCTTTTACGAGCGCCTTGGCGGGGTGATCACCGTGCGCCATGCCGAACCGGCGTTGGACGGCACGGCGGTGTACGCGGTTCGTTATTGTTGGTCCGAGCTCGCAGGCCTGGCAGGGCGCCGCGGCGGCGAGCGGGGGTGAATTGCATGGAAACCAAGGTCGTGGGTGAATGCATTTGATAAGGTCCGGTCATCGATCGTCATCAACCTATACAAGCAGGAGTGTTATGCGGCTGCGCGGTTTCCACGGTCAATTCTTGGGCTATGTCCTGTTTTTGGTCTGCTCCGCTGCAAACGCCGCCGCCGAGGCGGATACCCGTTTGCTGCGCCAACCGGCCGTCTCCAAGGATCATCTGGCCTTCGTGTACGGGGGCGACATCTTTATTAGCGATCGCGATGGAACTCACCCGATCAGGATCACGGCCCATCCGGCCGCGGAGTTTGCGCCGCATTTTTCCCCTGATGGCCGGTGGATCGCATTTTCCGCCAACTACGATGGCAACACCGACGTCTACGTCGTGCCGACCGAGGGCGGTCAGCCGCGCCGCTTGACCTGGCATCCCGCCGCCGACCTGGTCACCGGATGGAGCCCGGACGGCAAGCGCGTGCTCTTTACCTCGAATCGCGAGGTCGCCAACAGCCGCAGCGGTCAACTCTACGAGGTGCCGCTCACGGGTGGCTACGAAAAGCAAGTCATGAAGGCCGTCGCCGTCGAGGGCGCCTGGTCGGCCGACGGCAAACGTCTGGCCTATCGTCCCTACATCATGGCCTATGCCGGGGTCAGCGGTTGGCGCCAGCATCGCGGTGGGGACACCCCGCCGATCTGGATCATTGATCCGGCCGGCAATCAACTGGAAAGGATTCCTCACGTCAACGCGTCCGACAGCAATCCCCTGTGGATCGGCGACGACGTGGCATTTATTTCCGACCGCAATGAGGGCGCGGCCAATCTGTTTCTATACGATGCGCATGCTCGCTCGGTGCGCCAGCTCACGCATGAAACGCAGTGGGATGTGCGCAGCGCCGGCGCATACGAACGCACCATTGTGTACGAGGCAGGCGGCCAGTTGAAATCCCTCGATCTGAGCAGCGGCCAGGTCAAGCCGCTCGCCATCCACCTTGAGTTGCAATCCCTTCAGGCGCGGCCTCAGTGGAAGGACGCCGCCAAAAACCTGACCTCCGCCCAGCTGTCCCCGACGGGTAAGCGGGTGCTGGTGACGGCCCGCGGCGATGTGTTCAGCGTTCCGGTCAAGGATGGCTCGGTGCGCAATTTGACCGGCACCTCCGGGGTGCGCGAGTCCGATGCGCTGTGGAGCAGGGATGGTCAACGCATTGCCTACCTGAGCGATGATGGGGGGGCACAGGTCCTGCTGATACGCGATGCGGTCGGGCTGGAAAAACCCATCCGGCACGAGCTGGGAAAGATGGGCTACTTCACCTTGCTGGGCTGGTCGCCGGATGGCAGGCGCGTCGTGTTCCAGGACAATCACTTGCATTTGTACGCACTTGACCTGACGAGCGATGCGGTCGCGCTCATCGATTCGACGCCTCGACGGCGCAACTTCCAGGTGGATTTCTCACCGGACAGCCAGTGGCTCGCCTACACCGTGGTGGGTGCGAACTATTTCACACAGGTACGGCTGCATAGTTTCGCCGCTGCGAAGAGCATCGAGCTGACAGATTCCTTCGTGCAGACCGATACGCCGGTATTCGGCAGCAACGAACTCCTGTATTTCACCGCCTCGATCGATGCAGGCCCGACGCGCGTGACGCTGGATATGTCGACGCAGGAGCGCCCGCTGCGCATGGCCATCTATGCCGGGGTGCTCTCCGCCGCCGGGCATTCTCCTTTGCCGCCGCAGAGCGGCGATGAGGACTCCAAGAGCAGCAAGGACAGAGACCAGGACGATGCCAAGGAAAAGGACAAGGGAAAGGACGCCGACAAATCCGGCGCGGCCTCGAAATCCAAAAAACCGGCCGAAGACGAAAAGGCTGACAAGCCGATCAAGCCGACTCGGGTAGACGTGGCAGGCCTGTCGCAGCGTTTCGTTCCGATCCCCGTTGCCGAAAGAAACTATGAGCGCCTCCTCGCAGGCTCAGACGGGGCCTTGTTTTACATCGCCCGGCGGCAGGCCGGATCGACGACCGAGCCCCCCGGTCCCAATGGCAATGCGGATGCCGATCTTTATCGATTCAATTTCGAAGAGCGTGAGGAGAAGCTGCTCAAATCGCACCTCGTCGATTTTTCCGCCAGCGCCGACAAAAAGAAGCTTCTGCTGACCGTCGGGGAGGGGAAGTTCGAGGTCGCCGACGCCGCCGAAAAGCTCGATTCCAAGCCGCTCGACTTGAGCAACGTGAGGATGCTGGTCGATCCGCGGCAGGAGTGGCGGCAGATTTTCGATGAGGCTTGGCGAATGGAGCTGCAGTATTTCTACGATCCCAACATGCACGGGCTGCCCTGGGCGGCGATTCGGGCGCGTTACGAGCCGCTGCTTCAGTTCGTGCAGCGCCGCGAAGACTTGAGCGAATTGCTGGTCGAGATGATCGGCGAATTGCAAGTGGGGCATAACCGCACGGGCGGCGGCGATGTTTATGCGGCCACGCCCGTCGGAATCGGCTTACTCGGCGCTGATTTCAGGGTCGAGAACAACCGCTACCGGATTCACAAAATCTACCAGGGCGATCGTTGGAATCCCTTTCTCGTCGCGCCGCTCGCAACCGCCGGGGTCGATGTCGCCGAAGGCGACGCGATACTGGCGATAAATGGCCATCCGTTGGACGGATCGGTGAATATTTTTTCCCTGCTCGAGGGGACGGCGGGCAAACAGGTTTCGCTGACCGTCAGCCGCGATGGCAAGGCCGCGCACAGCGCCGTGGTCATCCCCGTTGCGAGTGAAGCGGCGTTGCGCCAGTGGAGCTGGATCGAGGCCAATCGAGCGTACGTGGACCGCAAGAGCGGCGGCAAAGTGGCCTATGTGTACTTGCCCGACACCGCCGGCGACGGCTACACCTTTTTCAACCGGATGTTCTTTGCACAAGTTGATCGGCCGGCACTCATCGTCGACGACCGCCGCAACAGCGGCGGCCAGGCCGCGAACTACGTGTTGGAGGTCCTGAACCGGCAGTATTTGTCCGGGTGGAAGGACCGTGACGCGTTGGTATTCAACACGCCCGCTGCGGCGATCTACGGACCTAAGAGCATGTTGATCGATCAGGATGCCGGATCGGGCGGCGACTTTCTGCCCTACGGATTCAGGCGACTAGGCCTCGGTAAACTGATCGGCACGCGTACCTGGGGCGGCTTGATCGGCATAGCAGCGAATCCGCCGCTGATCGACGGTGGTTTTCTCACCGTGCCGTACTTCCGCTTCTTTACACCGGAGGGCGAATGGCGGGTCGAGAATGAAGGGGTCGCGCCGGACGTGGAGGTCGCCTTGGACCCGTTGGCCGTCAACGCGGGCAACGATGCGCAACTGGATGCGGCGATCGCGGATGTTCTGCAGCAACTCAAGACGGCGCCGGAAGTACCGCGAAAGTCTGCGCCGCCGAGTCCGGCGCAGGTGGGGAAGTAGCGATGACGGCACGCTGCGCAGCGCGGTCGATGTCGGTGCTTTGCACCTTGAGCCTCTTGCCGTTCAGCGGATTTTGCCGAGGCGCACACGTGGCAACGCTCGCAGAGTCCCTGAGCCGTACGAGCATTCGCGCGCCCGCGGTCTCGCCGGACGGCTCGTCCGTTGCCTATCTGCAGCGCGAAACCAACTGGACGGAAAACGAGTTTGTCTGGCAGCTCTGGCTGGTCAACTCGGCCACGGGCAGGACGGTCCAGTTGACGCGCGGAAAACAATCAGCCGGGTCGGCTCAGTGGTCGCCCGACGGGCGGTGGCTCGCCTTTGTCACGGAGCGCGAGGCGAGCGTGATCGAGCCTTACGCGGCTTCGCAAAAGGAACTCGGCTCGAAGGGTGCCAAGAGCGACGCGCCGGAGGCTGGAAAACCCGCCCCTAAGCAGCTTTGGCTCATCGCTCCGGATGGCGGAGAAGCCTGGCCGCTGACAAGATCGGCGACCGACGTCGATGAGTTTCACTGGACGAGGGATGGCAAGTCGATATTGTTTACGGCGCCGGAGCCGCCGACCAAGGCAAGCAAGGCCCGTAAGGAGCGCTACAGCGCTTACGACGTGGTCGAAAAGGACTTCGACCAACATCAGCTGTGGTGGGTCGATGCCGAGACCGCAATCAAGGCCGCCCAGCCGCAGGTTGCAAGGCAGCTGACGTCCGATCCTGCGCTCGGCATCAAGTCGTTCGCGATTTCACCGCAGTCCGATCGCGTCGCGTTCAGTGCGGGCCACAATCCGCTGCTGGCTTTTTCGCAGGATGAAGACATTTATTTGCTGGACCTGCCGGGTACCGGCGCCAGCCCCGCAAGCCCGTCCAAAATCGTCGCTCTGCCGGGCCCGGATGGCTCGCCGCTGTTCTCCCCGGACGGCAAGCAACTGGCTTTCAGGACGAGTCTGGGGCAGGCGAAATTCTTTTATGCCAATACGCACCTTGCTCTGGTGGACCTTGCCGCCGTTCTTAAGAAGCCCGCAACGGCGGCCGGCGATGTCCACGATTTGACCAAGTCATTTGACGAAGATCCGGGCGCGACTGCATGGGTTGCTGGCGGGCTGTACTTCGGAGCCACGCAGAGAACGAGCGCAACGTTGTTCCGCTTGGACGCGGCGAGCGGGCAGATTCGGCCGGTTTTCATCGATCAGCCTTCGATCATCTACGAGACCTCCATCACGCCGGACGGCAGCTCCATTGCCTTCACGGCAGACGACGCGACGCATTTGACCGAACTGTACATCGCCAGCGCCAAAACGGCCGCTCCAAAAAAACTCACCGATCAGACGGCACAGGTCAGCGGCTGGAAGCTTGGCAGCGTGGAGGTGGTTTCATGGAAGAGCCGGGACGGCACGCTCATTGAAGGGGTGCTGCATAAGCCGGCAGATTACGATCCGCAACGCAAGTATCCGCTGTTGGTCAAAATCCATGGAGGTCCGACGGGCGTTTCTCAACCCAGGTTTCTCCCGCCTGACTATGCCTATCCGGTGCAGGCCTTCCTCGAGAAGGGCGCCTTGGTCCTTGAGCCGAACTATCGCGGCAGCGCCGGCTATGGCGCCAAATTCCGCGCACTGAATGTACGCAACTTGGGCGTCGGCGACATGTGGGATGTGATGAGCGGGGTGGATGCGCTGATCGCCAAGGGCATCGTTGCACCGGACAAGCTCGCCGCCATGGGCTGGTCACAAGGCGGCTACATCAGCGCCTTTCTTACCACCCATACCGACCGCTTCAAGGCAATTTCCGTGGGCGCCGGGATCAGCGACTGGACCACGTACTACGTGAGCACCGACATCACGCCGTTTACGCCCCAGTACCTGGGCGCGACTCCGTGGGACGATCCGCAGATCTATGCAAAGACCTCCCCGATCACGACGATCCGTCAAGCAAAGACACCCACCTTGATTCAACACGGCAGCGCGGACCATCGAGTACCGGTTCCTGATGCCTATGAACTTTACCGGGGTCTGCTCGACCAACACGTCGACGCGCGGTTGATTCTCTACACCGGATTCGGCCACGGCATTGACAAGCCGAAATCCGCCTTGGCGCTGCTCCAGGCGAACCTCGATTGGTTCAGCCATTTCATTTGGAATGAGCCCATCCCTGCGGACTCGCCGCTGTACGGAAGCAGCGAACTCGACACGGTGCGCTGAGCGCTCACGACTACCGGGGTCAACCCGCGTGCGGGCCCATATATTTCTGTTCGAATTCCTCGACCGGCACCGGCTTGCCAAACAGATAACCTTGCATTTCGTTGCAGCCCAGCGATTTGAGCTGCCGCAGTTGCTCCTCGGTCTCAACACCCTCTGCCACCGTGTTCAGCTTTAAAGCATGCGCGAGATTGATGATGACCGAGACCAATGTCAGGCCGCCCGTTGCCGAAACCATCTCGACCACGAACGAGCGGTCGATCTTGAGCGTATCCACAGGCAGTTTCGCCAAGTAATTGAGCGAGGAGAAGCCGGTGCCGAAGTCGTCGATGGCGATCGAGACGCCCAGCGAGCGAATCGCGAGCAGGCTGCCAATGCTGCGATTGACGTCCTGCATGATCACGCTCTCGGTGATCTCCAACTGCAGTCCGGCAGCTGCGTTTGCGGCGACACTGACGGCCTGCTGGATTTCGGCGGCGAAGTGTTGATTGCGCAGTTGCAGCGGCGAGACATTCACCGCAATGGGCACCGCCTGGAGACCTTCTTTGCACCAACGCTGGTAGTCCTCAATGGCCTTGCGCAGCGCCCAACGTCCTACATCATGGATCAATCCGGTTTCTTCGAGGATCGATATAAAGCGGCCGGGCAGAGTCAACCCGGACACGGGATCATGCCATCGGATCAATGCCTCAGCTCCGGTCAACCTGCCGCTGACGATGTTCACCTTGGGTTGGTAGTGAAGCACGAATTCTTCTCTTTCGAGTGCTCTGCGCAAGCGATTTTCTATGCCCAGACTCAAAGCCACGGTTTCAGTCATTTTCTGTGCGTAAAACAAGTATCGATCACGGCTCGCTTTGGCTTTTTTCAGGGCCGCCTCGGCATTGTTGAACAACGTATCGGCGTCGGTGCCGTCATCCGGAAATACAGCGACGCCAATTTTGGCGGCCATACGGTACACGGCATCATTGAGGCTGAACTCATGCTTCATGAAGGCAGCGATCGTTCGCTCGAGCACCCGCGCGACCTGCGCCTCGTACATGACTTTGGGCAGCACGACTGCAAAATGATCTGCATCGAGACGCGCGACGAGATTGACGTTCTCAGCGCTCTGCGCGAACCACTCGCCAACCTGCTTGAGCAGCGCGTCCCCGGCCGGCCGGCCCAGGCTATCGTTGAGTTTCTTGAACCGCTCCAAGTCGATCACAAACACCGCCATCTTATGGCCATCGTCGGCTGCGCTGAGCATGTAGCGCGCGACGAGTTCAAGAATCGAGCGTCGGTTAGCGAGTCCCGTGAGAGTGTCGTAATAGTAGAGTCGATCAAGCCGCTCCTGCCGATGCAGATGATCCATTGCAAACGCAACGTTGCCGGCCAGTTCGGTCAATAACTGCAAACCGTCGGCGTCGAAGAATTCCGGTTTGCTCGTGTAGAGCGCGAACACGCCGATCGCGTTGTCCGAGACAATCAGCGGAATTACGGCCAATGAACGCACACCCGAGTCGGCGTGCATCTGGCGGAATATGAGACTCTCGTCGTTCTGTACATCGTTGGAGACAGCCGGTGCTTTCTCCCGGATAGCCCTGGCGGCCAACGAATTGCCATCCAGCGTGCCCTCGCTCGACAGGAAATGGCGCTCAATCGCGGACATCACCGGCTCGTCTCGCCCCGCCCAGGCCATCGGTACGATCCGGTTGTCGTCAGGATCCAGCATGGCTATCCATGCCATTTCGAATTCGCCGTGCTCGACCGCCGTCCGGCAAGCGCGGTTGAAAAGTTCCACCCGATCACGCACTCGTACCATCGATGCGCTTATGCCGGTGACCATGGCGTACAGGCGATTGAGGTGCTTGAGCCTGTCTTCCGCTCCCTGGCGCTCGTTTCGGTCCCTTGCCACCCGCCAACCGGAGACGGCGGCGATCAACAATGCCAGGGTGATTCCGGCGATCAGGGCGACGCGGGCCTCTCGATAGCGCATCGCTGCCGTCGATTTGCGTTCACGCAGAAGTTGTTGCTCTTCCGCCTCCATGTCACGGGCCGCGACGCGAAAGGCGGCCAGCAGGGGATCGTCCTGGCTGCTGCGAATCAGGGCCGCCGTATCCTCGGCGGCCGGCGCTCCTCTCAATCGGACAATCGAGTCGCCCCGCTGCACCATTCGCTGCAGCAAATCGGCGACGATCATCAAGCGACGTTGCTGACGCGGGTTGTCCGCTGTCAGCGCGCGCAGCTCACTTTCTTCGTTATGAGCCAACGATGCGTTGATGCGCGACGAATTGAGAAATACGTCGGCGCCGCTCCAAGCGAAATCACGCTGCCCATTCTCGATATTTTCCATGCCCAAGCGCAAGTTTGCGAGATGTTCAAGAACCTCGTTGGTATGCCCGGCCCAGTGCGCACTTTCATTGGAGGCGAGAACGCTGCGGTATGCGACGATGCCGACGAGGAGCAGTACGGTCATGACCGCGCCGAACGCGGCCAGCACTTTGAGAGGAACCGTTAAGTGTATCTTCATATCCCTTGACCAAGAGCGGCAATTCGAACGAGCGCAAGACCGCAAATTGTGAAGAGTCGACGCGCACGAATGGCGCCAGCCTTGCATTTAACCAGGCTGCCGCCTCGGCCCACCGTGCGGTAGTCGACATAAAAGTGCATGGTGAAAGGCTGGGGGCGGGCCGGTAAACGGATCGCAATATCGGGGGAATGGTCAGCTAGCCATTGGCAGGCCGCCGCCAAGCAGGCCTCGGCCGCGAATCGCTGCTTTTAAATTGGATCGCGAGCGCTGAGACCGGAGCCGGCAGCGCGGCAGTAATCGCATTCATTATTGTTTAAACTCCGACGCCAATCAGTCAACTTCGGAAATTACGCCGAACAACTCGCAATGGCTATTCGGGAGAAGCCCTAATCCGTCGCCGTGTATCCCTGAGCGATCGGCCGGCCCCGCCTTTAGGTGCGGCCAGGATCTGTCGGGCGAAGTATTCGGCGAAAGTGAAAACCGCTATTTGCGGCGCCGGCCGGCGCGATCGGCGGTACCGGAAACGGGCCCACACCAGCCGGGCAGGTAGTCCGCAACGTCAGTCTTGGCGAGGGCCAAGGCTTGCCTTAAAGCGCGGCTAAAATGTTTCTCGACGAGTTTTCGCTTGATTCGGCGGCGTAGAAAATCAGCCCACAAAAATTCGGTGAAGGGGATGGTCTCCTTGGCGAATCCCCCGGCGCGCCTGAGCTCGCCGGCGAGGCTGCGGAACGGATCGTCGCGCAAATCCTTAACGGCGCCCGGCAGTTCGGTGTGAGAGCGGCGGCGACCGCGCTCATCATACGGGTGCAACCAGCCCCTGTTGTCCATGACGAACCAGAAGGCCTCGGTTTCAAGCTTGCGCAGGTCGGCAATGACCAGCGTCAGCACACTTTTGACCCCCTCATCGTGTAGGGCTCGAGCAAGATGGTGATTGTCGATCAGGTAGTGATGGCCTCCGGGACCCAAGATCACGGGGATCATGTGTTTGCCGAGGTATCTCGCGGCCTTTTTACCTTGTTGCCGGCGCCAGTGATTACGACGCTGATCCACTTCTCCCAGCCCCACCGTCATCTGGGTCGGTCGCAGATCGGAAATCAGTACGGGTCTTACCGCGGGGCGCAGCTTGATGTCCATTTAATTTCTCACCGTGTTGTCAGGTCCGGATCATGTATTAAAGAGTGCCGGCGACTCAAGTACCGTCATGAGCGGAACACCACCTTTCAGCGATGAAGCAAGCGGGGTAGCGACGCTACGGGTCAGCGATGGCGCCTGAACCAATCGTCCACCATTCGGGCGATAGATTCATCAAACGGGCGGGTCTCGCCTGCAAAAGCGCCGTGCAGGGAGTCGTAGCGCTCGAAAGTGTGTCCTGTGTGTGGAAGCTCGATCAATTCCGCAGCCCCCGGCACGATTCGATTCACCATCTCGGTAAGCAGCCGCAAGTCGCCGTCGCTCATGATCCAGTCGTATTCTCCGTGCATCGCCAGGACCGGCACGCGGACCCCTGACCAGGCTGCCATGAGATCCAGTTCCTGTAATTGTTGGTAGTAAGAGGGCGGACGCCCGTATTGCTGGTTGAAATCTCCCTGCCAGAGCGATTTCAGGTCGGGGCGGGCTGTAAAAATATCCCTTGGTGATTTCTTGTCGAGTAGGTACGCACTATAGAGCGCCTCCACCGACTTCATGAGAGCGTTGATTTCATCCGGACCGTGACCTGCGAGGCTTAGACGCCGGCGCTCCATCTCGAGCATGTGCTCGTACCACGTTTTGATCCAACCACCGTCGATTACATAGCCCTTAACCGCCGCGCCGTTGGCCACCAAGGGTGCGAAACCGCCGCCATTGCTTATGCCAAAAAGAAAAATCGCGGTAGTATTGACGAAAGGGTAGCTGCTCAGATGCCGATATGCCTCCTGATAGGCTGCGAGCTCCGTTTTGAAGTCGGTTGCCGCGCAAATTCCTTCTGAGTCACCGACTCCTGCCTTTTCGAGGCGCACGGTGGCAAACCCTGGAAGGCTTGCCAATGATCGAAGCATCAGTTGGGTCGCGTCGGTCGTGCCGGCATGCGCCTCGACCGTATCGCAGCTCAGCCAGCCGACGACAAGGATCACGGGGAACCGCATCTTCGCCGTGTTCGGATGCGTTGCGATCAGCCGCAGCCGATTCCCTGCGCCATCGCGAATAGCGTCGTACAAGACCGTTACACCGGTATAAGTCTCGTCCCGTCCGGGGCCAGGGACTGCCTTACGCGGTAACGCAACTAGGTCCCCGGCGCGGATTGGCAAAGCAACGGCCGAGAAGATCAACGCAGCGCAAAAAAGCATTGTTTTGACGAGTGGCATAAGCGATCCTCCTGACTGGCTTGATTTTGCACTCTGCCGCAAGGGGAGACTCAAGATGGGACTTGCCAGGGCGGGCAGGTGGCTGCGAATTGGCGAATTCGCCCGCTTGGCCGGCGTCACGGTGAAAACCGCGCGCTACTATGCCAATAGCGATCTTATCGTGCCGGCATACATCGACCCCGGCACTTCATATCGTTTTTATCGCGCGGATCAGGTGCCCATACTGAGACGAATTCGTGGCCTTCGCCGGCTCGGACTTGGCATCGCCGAACTCAGAACCTGGTTGGCGTCGCCTGAGGGCTCTGCCCCGCGCATTGACTTGTTGGAAGGCCTGAAGTGCAGGGTTCAAAGGCAAATGGTGGCCGATGAGGAGCGGCTCCGTGCCTTGCAGCTGCTGATAAAAAAGCAGCTTCGAATCGATGCGCTGTGCATTGCGACCGATCCGACTGAACACCCCATACCCGAGGTTGCTGCCTACACCATTAGAAACCGCGGACAGTGCACGCCACACACGATTTATGAAATGTTCGAGTCGGCCGAGTTGCAAGTCGCGAGACGCGGCGCGCGCTCCAACCGTCCCCCATTTTTGATGGTGCATGACGCTCGGTACGGCGGGCGGCATGCGGATATCGAGGTATGCATACCCATTTTGAGGCAATCGACCGAAGCGGCAGGCGGCAGGCTGATCGAGGGTGCGAAACGCGCCGTGTGTGGACGGTTTAGCGGACCCTACAATCAGGGAACCGCGGTATTCCAAGGAATGCAACGTTGGATCCGCTCGAGCGGAGAACGGGTGACGGGCCCTCTGCGCGAGGTCTATTGGCGTTACGGCGCCGATCAAAACGGATACTCTGTTCCGAAAGCCCGACTGGCACGAGCGCCCGCAGATTACTTGACGGAAATTCAAATACCAATCGCCGATTCGTGAGAACCCGCGAGCCGTTGCGGCCGGCATGCCGGCGCCGGCGGCACAGCTGATTGATACACACGGAGTTTAGCCGCATGGACATCGTCATTCCAAGTACTGCGTCGATCGGTTTGTTTGTGGTTGCGGCGACCGTGCTGCTGCTTACCCCGGGTCCGGCAGTTCTTTTCATCGTCGCGCGCAGCGTCGAGCAAGGCCGCATGGCCGGCTTGGCCTCCGTTGTTGGGATCACAACGGCAACGCTCGTGCACGTGCTGGCATCGACGCTGGGGCTATCGGCCCTGCTGGCCTCTTCGGCCCTTGCCTTCGCGCTGGTGAAGTATGCCGGCGCCGGGTATTTGATCTACATGGGGGTGCGGCGGATTCTGCAGCGCACCGACACGCCGGCTACGCCACTGAGGCCGCCGAGTCGCAGCTTAGGCAGGCTCTATCGGGACGGTTTCATCGTCAATTTGCTGAATCCGAAGACAGCGCTGTTTTTCTTAGCGTTTTTGCCTCAATTCGTCGATCCCGCGCGCGGCGCGATCCCGATGCAGATCGCCTTCCTCGGTCTGCTGTTCACATCGATGGGCCTGACCAGCGATGGTCTCTATGCGGTGGCTGCCGGTACGGCCGGGCAATGGGTCAAGCGCCGGGAGCACTACTTGCGGTGGGAACGTTACCTCACCGGTGGGGTATTCATCGGCCTCGGCGTAACCGCCGCTCTGGCCGGCGGCGGGCGGAAGTAAGCGGGCGGGGTCGCGGACACATGTGTTATTCCGCTCAAGTCGTACAGATGGCCCGGAAACTGAGTCGGCAGCTTGGAATCCGCATGGATTACGCCGAAGCGGCAAAGCTGTTCTGTCGACGCCTGGAGGAGCCTGGGATCAATATCTCGCGGGGATTCGAGGCGAATTTTGCTGAGCCGGCGAACGATGCGGAAAGACGGATCAAAGCAGCGATCGAAGAGCATCGCGCGAGATTGACCGTAAAATTAGAGAAGGAGCTGTTTTCACAAAAGACGCGGCTCTCGAACGCGGAGCGCTCGCTTGCCTCCAGGGAAACCAAGAAGGCGCGCGAAGACGTGAGGATTGCGCCCGGTAAAATCGCAGCACTGTCCACGAAGTTGTCGGATATGCGCAGCTTGGACCTCAAGCCTGAGGACAATCGGATTTTTCCTTTTGTGTATGCCGGGATAATCGTGTGTGTGGCAGGGGAGTACATGTTGACGCCGATGCGCTATTTCTGCCGGCCCGCCGGCAAGCCCTCGTTCCTCGACAGGAAGTTTCCGGGTCTGTATAACGCGCGGCGGGATAATTTGGAGAAATTCTGGTGTGAACAGTTTGGTACCCATCACGCCATCATGGTGGTGGAGAGTTTCTTCGAGAACGTGCAGCTGCATACGATGCAGCATCGGGAGCTTTGCGCCGGAGAAACGGCGCAGAATGTGGTGCTGCAGTTCAAGCCTGAGCCTCAACAGGTGATGTATATCGCGTGCTTGTGGTCGCATTGGACGGACCCCAAGGAGCCGGATGTGAGGGGCTTTGCGGCCATTACGGATGAGCCGCCGGCCGATGTGGCCGCGGCGGGACATGATCGGTGCATCATGAATTTGAAGCCGGAGCACTTGGAATCGTGGCTCACTCCGCAAGGCCGCAGTAAGCGGGAGCTGCAGAAGATTTTATCGGATCGCCAAGTGCCCGTGTTTGCGCATGAGGTAGAGGAGGCGGCATAGCGGACGCCCCAATGGATCCGAGGATCTCGCAAGTTCTTCATCGCTTCCGCCTACATCTCATCGAGACAGGCGCCCGTGTCCCGCCTCAAGGTACTCTTTCACTCGAACCACACAGCTGTCAGAATCCGGCAAATGCTCTCTACACGACTGGAAGTCTATATACAACCGCGGGCGGCTACATCTGAGGTCGCAGGCATGCACGGTGGCGCCATAAAAATTCGCATCGCCGCACCGCCGGTCGAGAACGCTGCCAATGAGGCCTTGGTTGCTTTTGTGGCGAAGGCACTCGGTGTGTCGAAGCGATCGGTACAGATTGTTTCTGGCATATCGAGCCGACGAAAGGTGCTGGCCATTGAAGGCGTGACGGATCAAGAAATAGCGGCGAAATTGAATCGCTGACGCCGAAGTTTTGGGACCTTGAGCCAATTCAGTCCATCCGGAATTGTTAACAAGTCGTAACGCGTCCGCAGGCGGTCAACGTCCGGTACGAGGCTGCGTTCCTCTCTATTGAAGGCTCAGCAATAGAAGGATCGCCGCCATGAACAAATGGTCATCCGTAGCCGTTAGCGCTGCTCTCGTGGTTGCAGGTGTGGGGGCCAGCGTGTCGGCCGAGGCACACCCTTATCTGACTATGGGGGTCGATGTTCGGCCCGTTGCTGTGGTCGGCCTGTTCGGGAACGCAGCGGTCTATTGCGGTCCGTATTGTTATGAACATGGACGCTACTGGCGTCGTGATTACGACCGGTACCGATTCGATCGCTTTCCCCGCGACCGTTGGTACCGCCGCTAGTGCAAGCCATGCGGGCTGGACAGCAACTGCACGCCAGCAAACTGGTTTGAATCGGGACAGGGACCGAGGGCGGTTGTCACGGCCGCTTTAGCCGGACGGGCCAGTGCGCGCAGCCGCGCCAGTCCGGGTGGTCGTCGTTTCGGCTGCACCCCCGTGAGTAGTGTCCGCAGTAAATACGTACATACCGAAATAGGCGCGCAATTGCGCAGCAACGGACTAATGCGTCACAGAATTGGGACATGCTCTTAACCAGACTAAGTGTGCACTTGTTGAGTGATCGCCGGGCGCCCATGGGTGGGAGAGCAAACTTGAAAGCACTTGTCGTCAAGAATTCTTGCGCACCATCGGTATGGTGGACATTGCGTTCCTGCGATGGTGACAGATGGAAAAATCGGTTCAATCGTCACGCTCAAATCTGGGGCGGCGTCTGGGCGGCGCGAGGACTCAGGAAGAATATTGGTGGATGGCAGGTTTATATATCGACAATTTCGGGGTCCTGCTGATGTTGCACAACGAACGCGGGCGGAATGCCACGCAAGGTGACCTATGTGAGGTCCCGGTGCGCTGCCCGGTGTGCCGGCGCTCGATGCCCGCTAGAATCCCGAACAAGACATAGGCGACGGCGATCGATAGGAGCGTGAAAACGGTTCGGGCGGGTCTGCGCCACAGTCCATTCCAAACTAGCGGTAGATACTTCATGTGACGTCCGTGTTGGGTCCGTACATCCTATGATGTCATCGTCTGCGATTCTCAGCTATACGGGCTCTTTGACGTAGCTGCGCTCGATTGTTTTCAGTTCCGCTTTACCGGGTAGTATTTCCGGCAAAGCGGTGCCGGCAGCAAGGCCGGCGGCGGGCATGGCACCCAACCCATCGTGGCGCTCGCGGGCTTGTAGGTCGAACCAGTCGTGCGATTACGAGTAGACGCTCGGTCATCACAGCAGTCTCATTTCACGTGGGGCTTACTTTAGCTTGGTGCAGGAATTCCAGTAGCAATTGGTTGATCTGTTGCGGCTGTTCTTCGGCGAGTGAGTGGCCGGCGCCGTTGACTAAGTGTACGCCGAGTAGTTTCGTGCAGGCACCGTGTTGCATGGCTTCGAATGCACCGGGTGATTGATAGACACCCCAGTCGTTGGCACCGCCAATGAAGCAGGAGGGAATGTCGATCGTGCGATCCGAATAGCTGTTGCGGTCACCTGGAGTCCCAAAGATACGGTAGGAATTCAGGCCGCCTTGGAAGCCCGTGCGAATGTACTCTGAGCTGTAGACCTGCAGGTCTTTCTCGCTCATCCAGTGGCATGCGGAGATTTGCGCTTCAGAAGGCATCTCGGTCCCCATAGTTTCTGCAATTCCCTTGTCCAGGTCCATGATGTAGTAGGCGGGCATCTTGGCGAGATCCAAAGCCCTCCAGGATTTCAGGCGAAATGGCTTGTTACCTTTCCAATCCGCGCTTTTGAAGTAATACATGGCGCGCAAAAGATCGTGCACGCCTTGCGGAGCGTGCCACATATCCTCGTTCGCAGCAGCGGTGGCCGAATACCACTGGTAGTGTTTACGCGGCCGGCGCAATTCGGCCAGGTCCCTCTCTATATCGACGGCGGGCTGACGTGTTTTCCCAAATGGCGTGCTCATCAGTACGACGGATCGGAAGACATCCGGCCGCAGCAGCGCGCACCATGCCGCGGTCGGCCCACCCCAATCATGACCGATCACGGCGGCAACCTTCTTGTATCCGAGTGCGCGCACAAATCCAAGTACATCGGCGACGCGATTCAATAATGCGTATGGCAGCAAATCGTCGTCGAACTTCACGGGCGTGCTTACGCTGCGCCCATAGCCGCGCAGTTCCGGTGCCATCACATGGTAGCCGGCCGCTGCGAGGGGCAAGAGCTGATTTCGCCAGGTGTAGGCGAGTTCGGGGAAGCCGTGCAGGAGGACGAGGCACGGGCGCTGGGGGTCCCCGAAGCCTGCTTCGAGGACGTGCATCTTGACGCCGTTGTTGTTGTCGATAATGCGGGAGCGGATGCCTGCGGGTAAGGTATCTTGTCCGTAGAGGACGTTGAGGTTGCGTGGGCGGTTCGCGGCGGCCGGAGTTGCCATGCCTCGAATGGGCAGAGCACTTAAGGCGGTGAGGGCGGATAAGAAGTCGCGGCGAGTGGGGTTTAGCATGGGAACGTCATTCGGTTCCTTTGCGACCTGAACTCATTACACGCCCTTCTTTTCCAATGCTTTCGCGATTCGGTCCAGGTTTTCGTTCATTCGGCGAGCTTCCGCCAAATACTCGCCGAGATAAACCTCTACTTGAGTTGCGCGGTCGGCTCTGCTTTTGCTGCATCCCTCGGTAGCGGCGCATAAAGTACCACCAGAAGCCCATAAGTATGAGCATCGGAAAGGCGCTGATCAGTAGGTCGGTGAAGATTTTCATACGGGGCCCTTTGGAGTTGTCTCGTTGCGGCTTGTTCTCGGTTGCCGCTGGTCATTCTAAACTGGGCGGGCAACGGTACACCGGCAATGAACGCAAAAACCTCGGGGGGGCGGTGCGGCGGCCGGTGGCGTAATCAGAGGCAGCTCGGCGGAGATCTGGATTCTGCCGCGGCCTTCGGGGTCCAAGGGCGTAGAGGACGTTGGCGCGGATGTTTTGGTAGCGGTAGCGGACCAGGGTGAGATGAAGCGGCGATCGAGCTTGGCGAGGCGACTCGCCGTCGCTCCGGAGCGTGTCAATGGGTGTGAGACACATTTGTTCACGAGATTAACGAGCAAATGGGTGTGATGATCGGTGTGGTGGTTTCCTTTTTGGGCGGATTGATCCAGGCGGCGAGCGGTAC
>Ga0210403_10000200_pt1 | contig 66578 bp, 51 predicted proteins | sample IncBWC19MmetaG_FD_150863 | JGI IMG/M metagenome (GOLD analysis project Ga0210403, IMG submission 150863) | Forest soil microbial communities from Barre Woods Harvard Forest LTER site, Petersham, Massachusetts, United States - Inc-BW-C-19-M | ecosystem: Environmental > Terrestrial > Soil >...
GGGACCAGGTATAACAGCGATTGATAATTGCGGTTGGTGCTGAGCGGCATTTCCACAACCACCACTGTGTCCAGCCTGCGGCCCGTGTCGGCGCGGTCCGACTGGAGGGACGGTGAGGCGTCGGTAACATTAATAATCTCGGTGACGGCCCCGGGTTGCAATCGCATATCGGCGCGCGCGGTTGAGTTCACTTCGACAATCACGCCCGGGCGGTTTTCTCTCTTGAAACCAGCCTGCTCCACGGCGACATTGTAAGTTCCAGGAGGCAGATCCGGAAAAGTGTAGTTGCCGCTCTCGTTAGTTACAGCGGAGCGTGAAGTACCGGTACTGGATTCGGTAACGGTGACTTTCGCGTTAGCGACGGTGCCACCGCTAGGGTCCGTTACGGTCCCTAAAAGCGTCCCATTGACGGCCTGAGAAAAGACAGGTCCCGCAGCGAGGCAGACCGCAAGCAAACAAGGCAGAAAGCAGCGTGGCATTTTGTACTCCCCCCAAGACGATGTCAGGGAAGTCTATAAAATTCCGCAGTTTAGCGATACGTGCGCTACGGTAGTGTACGTAATTTGCCCTACTAAAAAGGTGCCTCCGTAGCCAAAGGTGTCTGAGGTTTCCATATTGTTGGTTTCCCGACACAAGTAGTCCGTTGTAGGAAAATCTTAGACGCGGGGTTCGACCGTGTGGACGGTGCCGCACCTCGGGCCCAAAGCCGAATACGATCGGGAGCAGTTCGGTCAGTTACCACGCGCGATCGACTGGTTGTGGCGGATTCGAGTCGATTGACGCTCTGCAACAACGATCAACCTTACGTGGTGGTACGAACGTGACCGGTCTCGATACTCCTTTGGTGCCCGGTGATTGCATCCGTAAGCGACAAGATGAAAATGTGTCAGTTGCGGTATAGATTGAGCTACAATCCCATCAGATCTCGTTTTCAAGGAGTCGTCCATGTGTGGTAAGAAGGTTGCCCTGTTCGCTGTTTTGGCATTTGTTTCTATTCCCATTCTTGCCCAGACAGCCGTGATTTCCGGCACAGTCACCGATTCGACGGATGCCGTGGTTCCAGGCGCCACGGTGACCATCGTTAACGCGGATACACGGGTCACCGTCTGGCGCGGTATTACTAACGGATCGGGCGTGTACCGCGCTCCCGAGCTTCCGGTTGGTCGCTACGACATCTCGGTCGAGCTACAGGGATTCAAGCACGCTAACGCTACAGGCATCAACCTTGTCGTTGACCAGCGTGCCGCGATCGACATCACACTGCAGCCCGGAACCATGACTGAAACGGTAAACGTTGTAGACACGGGGGCCGGCCAGCTTGCGACCGATACATCGTCGCTCGGAAGCGTCATCAATACCTCGCAAGTGAGGAATCTTCCGCTGCCCAGCCGCAACATCTTGAATCTTCTCTCGCTCACTCCCGGGGTTTCCTCCGGGGGCGATGCGACAGGCATCAACGCCAGCCAGTTGTCGATCAATGGCAGCCGGACCGTAAACAGCGAATTTACGGTGGACGGCGTATCGGTCGTCTCCGGTTCCACCGGCGGAGTCCAGACTCTGCCTCCAGCCGACGCGGTTCGGGAATTCAAGGTGTTGACCTCTGCCTATTCAGCCGAATACGGGCGCACTTCCGGGGCAACCGTCGCGATTGTGACCAATTCGGGGACGGACGAATTTCATGGAGGCCTCTACTACTATTTCCGCAACGAGGACCTGAACGCGAACAACTTCTTCAACAACGTTCGCGGCCAGCCGCGCTCGGAGGACCGCTATAACCTGTATGGGGGCAAGATCGGCGGTCCGGTGTGGCTGCCGAAAATTTATCGCGGAAAAGAAAAGACCTTCTTCTTCTTCAACTACGAAGGACTGAAGCAGGCGTCGCCTTTCGCTAACATCTCGAACGTGCCAAGCGCGGCATTCAGAAGCGGGGATTTCTCAACATCATCCACGCCCATCATCAATCCTGTGACGAAGACGCAATTTCAGAACAATGTCATTCTTCCTGGGATGATCGATCCCGCCGCGAAAAAGATTCTGAGCGTGTTGCCATCTTCGAACTCGCCCGGAACCGCTGACCCGACCAATAGCCGCAACGTGTCTAATCTGGCGGAGGTCGGTTCATCTCATCCGTCTTCGTTCAATTTCACGACGCGTATGGACGAAAACATCACCGACAACGACCGGATGTTCGGAACGCTGACGCACTACAACTCGAAGTCGCCTCTGCAGCCTACCCTTCCAGGGCCGCTCGAAAGCTCGGTAGGGCCAGGCGTCACTACCGGCTACCAAGCCACGCTCGGATATACTCACACGTTCTCGCCCACGTTGTTCATCGCGGCGCGAATGGGTTTCTGGCGGAATAACTCCGAGATCACGCCGCCCAGCGCAGGTTTGGATGTACCGCAGGTGCTCGGGATTCAGCAAGCCATCGGGCCCGCTGCCCCGACGTTTATCCTGAACGGCTGGAGCTCGACCACTAGTCCGTGGGGCCTGAACAGCAACACACTGCGCAGCCAGATCGACAATAATTATCAGCCGAGCGTCTCAGCCAGCAAAGTGTGGGGCAATCATCTGGTCAAGATTGGTTTCGACCTGCGTAAGGACGAATTCAACATCTATAATCCGGGCGGCACGGGCAATAGCGGATGGTTCACGGGCAACTACACGTTCACTGGCGAGATCACTTCGGCGACGCACACCGGCGGAAATCCTATCAATGCCCTGGCCGATTTTCTGCTCGGCGAAGTCAAGACGTCCGGCTATGCGCTTCCGCAGCCGCCGGCCGGACGGCGCAACTACAATTTCGGAATCTTCGGCCAGGACGATTGGAAGATCACGCGCCGTCTGACGGTCAACCTTGGATTGCGTTACGAATTCGAGTCGCCGATGACCAGCTCCAACAACATTTATTCGCGGGTCGATCCGGCCAGTGGCCAAGTGCTCTTCGCCAATATCAACGCGTCGGGCTCTCTGAACCTCAGCGCGAGCCGGCTCAACTTCGCGCCGCGTATCGGGGCTGCCTACAGCGTCACGCCAAAGACCGTGATCCGCACCGGGTTCGGACTGTTCTACAGCCAGATCTTCTCCGACCTGGGCGCTCAGGTGCTGTTTCCCGGGTACACTATCAGCCAGGCTTTTTCGAATCTTGGAACCGGCATCGCGCAGCCCTTCTCGCTCTCGCAAGGCATGCCCCTGATCGCGGTGCAAAATCTAAAGGCGCCGCAGTCGACGCTCTCGCAGTTCAGTCCCACCAACCCGCTTTCGGCCAGCGCTTCGTTTGCGCAGATCAATCCATTGCCCTACGCGGCCGAGTGGAATTTCGGCCTCCAGCGCGAATTCATGCGCGGGTTGATCGTAGAGGCCAACTATGTGGGTTCATCCGGCGTGCATCTGCCCATTAATCTGCCCTATAACAGCGTCCCCTTTTCGGCCGCGACGCAGATCGCGCAAGTCAACACCACGGCCAACACGCAGAGCTATCGGCCGTTCCCCAATGACGGAGGCTTCAGCGCGATCACCATGGCCGGCCATTCCAGCTATAACGCGCTGCAATTGAGCGCGCGCCGTCAATATTCCGAAACCCTCGCCTTCGTCGCGAATTATTCGTGGTCGAAATCGATAGACGACGGCGACGGTTTATTCAGCTTCTCCCAGCCGACCGGTCTCAACGTTGGCCAGTTCCCGAATCTGTACCGGAACCTGGATCGTTCGCTGAGCGAATTCGACCGCACCAATAATTTGAGCGCCGCAATTCAGTACCGGACGCGCGGGAATCGGTGGTTGCGCAATTTCGAAATCGACCCGATCCTCACGGCGCGGACCGGTCTGCCGCTGACGATCAACCAGAACACGACCAACGCCGCGGCATCCCAGATCCGGCCCTATGTAATTTCAGACGCGAGCATTTATCTGCCGTCGCCGGTTTCAAACGGAACGGGCGTGCAGTATCTGATCCCGGCCAACAGTTCGAACTTTCCGCTGGCCCCGGTCGGGCCGATCTTCTCTGGAAGCGGTGCCAGCCGAACACTGGTCCTGCCCGCGGGAATTGGAACGCTCGGCCGCAATACGGTGCGGGCGCCGGGAGAACTCGATCTCGATCTGGCCGTCGATCGTAAGTTCAAGATACGGGAGCGGACCACATTCGAACTGCGCGCCGAAGCGTTCAACGTCCTGAACCACACCAATTTCCTGCCGCCCGACACTACCCTCTCCGCCCAAGTGGATCCGAAATCGGGTCAGGCGGTATTCAATTCTCCTTCGTTCGGGATCATCACCGGCGCTCGGGCCGCGCGTTTCTTGCAGATCGTGGCGCGGATTGACTTCTAACGAGTCGTTTTAGCTACCCATGAAAAGACTCACGACCGCCATTTGCCTCCTGCCGATGCTGCTTCGCGGCGCCGATGCTCCCGCGCGGCCCAAAGTCCTCGGGATCGCGCACATCGCGTTCTATGTTTCCGACCTCGCAAAGGCTCGCTCCTTCTGGACCGACTTCCTGGGTTATCAGGAGGTCTTCCATCTGAACCGCAAGGACAGCACCGAGGTCCGCATCGCGTTCATCAAGATCAACGATTACCAGTACATCGAGCTGTTCGCCGAAAAGCCGCGCGGCGATATGATGCTCAATCACATCTCTTTCTATACCGACAACGCGGATGCGATGCGCGACTATCTGGCCGCCAAGGGCATCAAGGTTCCGGACAAGGTTGGCAAAGGCCAGACCGGCAACAAGAACTACACGATTCCTGATTCAGACGGGAACCAGGTCGAAATCGTCGAGTATCAGCCCGATAGCTGGACCGCTCGCGAGAAAGGCAAGTTTCTTCCGGATACGCGAATTTCCGATCACATTCGCCACGTCGGCGTCCTGATCGGGTCGGTCGAACGGGCCAATCGCTTTTACCATGACATCCTCGGCTTCGAAGAGATCTGGCGCGGCGGAGGCAGCGTCGACAAGCCACTGAGCTGGATCAACATGCGCGTCCCTGATGGCCCGGACTATCTCGAGTTCATGCTACACGGTCCCACTCCTGAGCCCGACAGATACGGCTCGAGAAATCATCTCGCTTTGGAAGTGCCGGACTGCGCGAAGGCGGTCACCATCTTGAAGGCGCGGCCGGCGTCAAGGAACTTCAAAATGGAAGATATGAAGGTCGGCGTAAACCGCAAGCGGCAAGTGAATATTTTCGATCCCGACGGTTCACGAGTCGAGTTGATGGAGCCTGTCACGATTGATGGCAAGCCAACGCCGCCATCCACGGCGCTTCCACCCATGAAGTAGTCTGTACGTGATGGAAGTATTGATATCTGTAATCCTGGTGACCGGAGCGCTGCTCGCTCAAACCCCCGCCGACGTTTTTCCGGGGAAGAAAAAACTGCTGGCGATCGGCGACGTGCGCACCGGCTATCAGCACGAGTCCGTCTCCCACGCGCTGGCGACCATCGAACGGCTGGGTTGGGAGTCCGGCGCCTACGTGACGTTTATCCGCACCGATTCACAGTCGATCACCAAGAGCAAAATCGAGCGCCACGATCCCCGCACGCCGGACCTCGCAGCGGGGATTCGGGCGAAGAACCTGGATTACTTCGACGCGATCTTCTTCATGGGAACCGGCGAAGGAGACCTGACCGATCAGCAGAAAAAGGATCTGCTCGCCTTCGTGCATGACGATGGCAGAGGCTTCATCGGAGCGCATACGGCAGATGACGCCTATTTCACTTGGCCCGAGTTCGGAGAAATGGTCGGGGGGTATTTTGATAACCATCCCTGGGGTATTTTCGAGGCGCCGATCGTCGTTGAAGATCCCGATTTTCCGGCGATGAAGGCATTCCCTCTAGCCTTTACATTACGCGACGAGATCTACGTCCACAAAGCGCCTTATTCGCGCGACAAAGTTCACGTTCTGGCACGCCTCGATCCTACCAAGCTCGACTACGACAAGGCCAAGGATCTTCATCGCACGGACAAGGATTTTCCGGTCGCATGGACCAAGAGCTACGGAAAAGGCCGCGTGTTTTTCTCCACCTTCGGACACGCTCCTGAAACCTGGGACAATCCGGCGATTCAGAAAATGTATTTCGAAGCGATCAAGTGGGCGATGGACCGAAAAGAGTAGGCACCGCAAAGGGAAGGGACCTAGCTCTCCAAGGTCACGGTCGAGCCTTGCCGGCAGGAACGATAGATCGCGGTCACAACCTGCAGCGCCCGATAACCCTCTTCGCCCGAAACCAGGGGCGCGCGTCCGTCATGAATCGCCGCTCCGAAATCGAGGAACTGCCGTTCGAACGGTGCCAGAGAAATCGCCATCGGCTCTGAAGCGCCGGAAGAAACCGCTTGCGATAGGGGTGGACTTTCACCCGAATCGTTTTCGATATCCCACGTTGTGAGCTTATCGCCGGTGATGATCGCGGTGCCGCGGGTGCCGTGAAATTCAAGCCGCTCGGGATAGCCGGGCCTGAAAGCCGTGGCCGCCTGAATGACTCCGGTCCCGCCCGAAGTATAGCGGACAACGGCATTCACCACGTCCTCGGATTCGATCTTGTGGACCCCTCCGATCTGCCATTCGCCTGACACGCGCTGGACCGCCCCCACCATCCACCGCAGCAGATCTATCTGGTGGATCGCCTGATTGATCAGCGCTCCGCCGCCTTCGGTCGCCCAGCTTCCTTTCACCGGGCGCGCGTAGTATTCCGGAGAACGATACCACTTCACATAAGCGTCGGCTTGCAGGAGTTTTCCGAGACGTCCGGCATCCATGGCCCGCTTGAGGAACTGTATCGAGTCGTCGAAGCGATGCTGGCTAACGACGCCCAGAACAATTCCGGCGCTGTGCGCCGTGTCGACCATTCTCCGGGCAATTTCCAGAGTGGTCGCGATCGGCTTCTGCACCTGGACATGCTTTTTGCGCTGTGCGCACAGTTCGATGGCGTCCAGTCGGAAATCGGGAAAAGTACACACATCGACGAAATCGACAGCGGGATGGGAGCACACGTCCTGCCAGCGATCGAGCGGTTCACAGCCGTATTGATCGGCGAATGTGCGCGCCCGGAGAGGATCGCTCGCGCTGCAAGCGACCACGCGGTAGCCTATATTCCGGTAGGCTTGGGCGTGTTTGTGAGAGATGGCTCCGGTGCCGATGATGCCGACGCGCATTCCGTCATTTTGGCACGCGGCACAGGACAGTTTCTGTCCGCCGCTCCGGGAAGCGGCCCCTTTTTACTTGGGCTGGGGGACGATACGCAGGTACGGGCGAGGCGCGCGCCAACCGTCAGGATATTTCTGCTTCGCTTCTTCTTCCGACACTGCCGGCAGGATGATCACATCCTCGCCCGACTTCCAATTCACCGGCGTGGCTACCTTGTGCTTAGCAGTGAGCTGCATCGAATCGACAACCCGCAGTACTTCGTCGAAGTTCCGGCCCGTGCTCATCGGGTAACTCAGCATCAGCTTGATCTTCTTGTCCGGTCCGACCACGAACACTGTGCGCACGGTCGCATTGTTGGCCGCGGTCCGGCCCTCGGAGGTATCCCCAGAATCGGCCGGCAGCATGTCGTAGAGCTTAGCGATTTTGAGTTCTGGATCGCCGATCATCGGGTAATTAACGCGGTGGCCCTGCGTTTCCTCGATGTCAGCGGCCCATTTGCCGTGGCTGCTTACGGGGTCCACACTGAGCCCGATAATCTTGACGTTCCGCTTGGCAAATTCGGGTTGGAGTCCGGCCATGTAGCCGAGTTCGGTGGTGCAGACGGGAGTGAAGTCTTTCGGATGGGAAAACAGAATCGCCCAGCCGTCGCCGATCCATTCATGAAAGTCGATGGTGCCTTGGGTCGTCTCGGCTGTAAAGTTAGGGGCTGTGTCATTGATACGTAGGGACATGATTCCTCCATTCGGAAATTCCAGTATAGGTGAACAGCTCGGTGGTGGGCCAGTTTGCGATGCGCGGCCTCCAATTTGGTGACGCTGAGCGGCGCACGAATGAAATACACGCACCTCGGAGACTGACCCGCTACCAACGGCTCCGCCTCAGGAAAAGAAATCTATCCGGGATCGCTGATGGAGAATCACGGTTGGTCCCGGGATCGGCGCCCGGAAGGCGACTTGGATTCCGTGACCGCCGCGTCCAATCGTGCTGCCAGTGTGTCCAAGCCTGGCGTGGGGCCGTTCCATCGCAGTTCGTCCACGGAGTCGAAGAGCGGGATGTCGGTGCGGAGCGTGGCGAGCGTTCGAAATAACATCGCTCGCTCGTGCTCGCGCGAAAGGGTTGCTGCGAGGGAGCTCGCACTAGTGACGTTCACGTGCCATTCGCGCCAGTCCGCCGGGATGGATTCGAGATGGCTAAACTTGGCGAGAACCGCAGCCGTCGATTTCGCGCCCCAGCCGGGAAGGCCCGGATAGCCGTCGGCAGCGTCGCCAACCAGCGCGAGGTAGTCGGGGATGGACGCCGGCGGGACACCGAACTTCTGGATCACGCCAGCCTCGTCGAGCGTAACACGGGTCCGGCGGTTCAACTGAACGATGCGTGAGCCGCGCACGCATTGAGCCAGGTCCTTGTCAGGTGTACAGATGATCACCTGACCGACGTGCGCGTCACGCCCGGCCGCCACCGCAGCCGCAGCGAGCGCATCGTCCGCCTCGAACTCCACCATCGGCCAGACGACCACGCCGGCAGCACGGAGAGTCTCCTCAAGTAAGGGAAACTGAGTCAGTAGATCCGGTTCGATGCCTTCGCCGGTCTTGTAGCCGGGCCATAGCTCATTACGGAACGACTCAATGACGTGGTCGGTTGCGACGGCGATGTGGGTGGCTCCTCCCTTGAGCATGCCCAGGACCGATGCCAGCACACCTCGGACCGCGGCGACTTCACGACCCTCCTGATCTCGCGCGGACGGCAGCGCGTAATAGTGCCGGAACAGCTCGTATGTGCCGTCGACCAGATAGATGTCCAGAGCGTCCTCCAGCACCAACCTTATCGGAGCGGCGGAGTCACAATCAAGATCGCGAGCATTCGTTGAGTGCCCAACGCGCGGCACCGATCCCAGGCAGGTTGCCGGAATGATTCAGTCCGACGCCGAATCCGTTACAGAGACTCTAGCGATGACGGCCATGCAGATTTGAACGATAGTAAGTCTGTGATGGCTTCTCTCCGCGGAACCAGCGGTCGATCTTATGCCACAAACGAACAAGCCAGTTCAACATGGCTGACTCCTTAGCGGGCAAAATAGCACAAATATCCGTCGGCGTCACGCCTGGCTCAACCGTTCGGGCAGCAACCGGTACCGGCGACATGCCAGGCTGTTTGAAGGGCGGATACGTGATTTTTCAGTGTTGGATGGTGAGCACTGCGCCGGATTGGGTGGCCGAGCCATTGTAAGTCGCGACGATCGGCTGATCTCCATCTGCGACCGCATTCGGCACGACTATATTGAATTGAAATTCTCCCGGCGCGACCAGTCCCGCGAACTGAACCATCGCCGACGCACCGCGGGTTTTCACGTCCGGCATGGTCGATAAACTGCCGGATTGCATCGGCGATCCACTTGCCACCGGCGTAGATGTCGTACCGAATCCGTTGGCGTAGATCACGATCGTTTCACCCGGTTTTGCTGGTGTAGAGCGGCCCGGATAGAGCGTCGCCGGACCAACGAACGATCCATCCAGATGCACTGCGGCGACGTGGGTCCCATCGAACACGAAAAACGACGGAGAAATCGCCTGCTCCTGCGCGCTAAACGCCGTGCTCACGGTAGTGTTGTTCGTGAGCACGACATTAACCGGTCCAGACATCGCATCGGGCGGAGTCAGAATATTCACCTGACCCGGGCTGATGTACCAGATGTATGCGCTCTTGCCGTTCACGGTCGCGCTCACGCCGTCGAGTTGTGTGGGCATTTGGTTGTTGGTGAAATCGGATCCCTGCCATATGCGCGAGTCGCCGGCGGGCGCCAGATTCGATCCCTTGATTTCCACCCACGTGTTCGGCGCGATCGCGGGGCTTTCCCCCTCGGCGTTGGCCACCAGCGAAATTTCGGGCGCGGGCGGACCGGCGGTGATGATGAAGGCTCGCGACATCATCTGGCGTGTGCCCGCTCCGGAACACCCGCTGAAAAAGAAGACGTTCCCCGTCAGTTTCGTGTGACCCGCCGCGGCTCCGGGCGACACAAACGACGGATACCAGCCATCAACTTGTTGTCCGGTTGTCTGGCCGGGGCAAGGCGTCGTCACCGGGACTTGGGAGTTCAGGATCATTTGGGGCGCGCTCCAGTTCTGAAGATCGAGGCTGGTGGCGGTGGAGTAATACCAGCCCATGGTCACCACACCGTTGGACCCGCTTTGGCAAACGAAAATCAACAGGTACATGCCCAGGTCGTCGTTGTAATTGATCTCGCCGTGGAACTGAGAACCCGGGCACCCAGGCGACGAGGTCACTGCACCATCGGAGCCACCAATACCCGGCTGACTGAATGAGCCGTTAGACCACTTCAGAAAATTTAGCGGGGCATTTGGGTCACCCGAGCCGAGTTTAGCTCGCGCGACGTTAACCCGCTCCATGGGGTAGCGGGTATAAGTGACATAGAGATAGTATTCGTTGTTAACACTCTTGTCGACAAAAGCACTGGGAATCGCGTTGCCCATGTACCCATGCGGGGTCGAGGGCGGAGGATCGGAACTTTGTAGGATCGGATGGCGGCTGGGTCCACCTGCCACACCGCTCACTGGGGCGGGCCAGGTTTTCCCATTGTCCGATGACCGGACAAAACCAGTGGTGGCATAGAAAGGAATTTGGTTCACTCCTCCCGGGCAGTGGTTCTCAGCCTCGTAAACCATGATCAGGTTTCCCGCGGGCAGCGTGGGATCTTGCACCACGGAGCCAGGGGCCGCGTAATTCTCGTCGAATGTGTTGGCCCAGGCGGAAGGGCATTGCCCGAACTGCAGCGGCGCCGTCAGCACCTCGTGGTTGTATCCCTGGACAAAATCGAAGTTCTTTAGGTCTGTGGTCTGAAGAACCACCGCCCCCCAGTTTCCTCCTGATATGTTGCTGGCCGCGAAGACCAGGTAGGGTGCACCGCTGGCCGTTGGTGGCATGAAGGTTGTGTGCTCGTCAGGCAGATCAATGAGGTAGCCGGGATTGGCGGGATTGTTGGGATAGTTCACAGCCTGGTCAGGCCCGACCGAGAAGGACTTGATTTGCAGCTTCGGCGTCTGCTGCGCAAGGGCTATCGGAAGGGCGTTCGCCAAGAGCGCCAGAAGCACATGCCTTCGCACGATATTGCGGTCAACCATTCGTCGCCCCTTTCTCGGGGGACAATTTTACACCCAAATCAACATAGGATCCGAAAGCACGTAAGCGACGCGATGATCGGATTCCTTAGCTTCTTTGCGAGTGCGAGCGGCCGCTGCCTTACGATATGCTGTAGTCTATTGCGCCATATCAGTCTCGGATTGGAGTCTGGCGATCGAGAATTTTGTCCGTGCGGATCGCTTTGACATGTCTTGGACATGTTTCTTCTGCCGGCGCTGAGCAAAAGGGTTCAAGGCAGTTAAACGGGAGGTCACACAATGAAGCACATGATTCCGACCGCTCTCAACATGCTGGTCATAGCGACAAGTGCCGTCGCGCAAACGCCGGCGGAAAGCATTGAGCGGGCCTTGGCCGCCGCGCCTCGCCAGATGCGGGACGGGGCGACAGTGGTTCAGTGGAAGGCCGATCACACATACGAGACTCTGAAGAAGGGCACCAATCGGCTGCTTTGCTACGATCGGTCCGGAGAGCCCGGCCGCCAGCCATTCGCGGTGCAATGCACCAGCATCGGAAACCTGGATCGGGTCACTCAAAACCGGAAGTTCGAAGCGATGGCCGACAAAGACGCGCGACAGAAGGCGCTGGATGCGGCCGAGGCGGACGGAACCCGGATCAAACCCGAATACGGATCGGTGTGGTATGACATGAACGGCGCCGATCAGGCGCACGCTCGAATACACGTCACGATCGCGGTGCCGGGCGCTACTCCACAATCCACCGGTTTGCCGGACAGTCCCAAACAAGGTGGAGTATGGATCATGAATGCGGGGACCACGACGGCGCACATCATGACGCCGGGCAGTTAGCGAATCGCAGTTACTTCAATCCTGGAAAGGAGTCCTTTGATGCGACAGGCCATACGTTCGGCTGCATTCGCCTGTGCCGTGGGGGCCCTCGCTGGCTCCGCTTCGGCGCAGACGTTTCCTTACGACCACATCCATGTCAACGTGCCCGATCCGGCGGCAGCCGCCAATTGGTACGAGAAAAACTTCGGCGGGCGGCGGATCACAGAGGCTCCGGATCGGCTGATGTTCGGCAGCACGCGATTCATGTTCCTGCGCAAAGCGGACGCGAAGCCGAGTAGCGGCAGCGCCATCGATCACGTAGGTTTCTCGTTCGCCGATCTGGACGCGAAGATGAAGGAATTCGAAGCGGCGGGCATCAAGATCGTCACGCCCACCCGGGAAGTGGCGGGGCTCTTCAAGCTCGCGTTCGTCGAAGATCCATGGGGCACGCGCATCGAGGTTGTGCAGGATCCGGAACTGCTCGGACTGCACCACGTCCATATGCGTGGGCCGAATCCAGAAGACGTCTTCACTTGGCTGCTGGCGAAGTTCGGCGGAGAGCGCACCAAGCTCAAGGGACGTCTCGACGCCCTTAAGTACAGCGCGGCCGGGTTCAGCGATATGTGGATCCTGGTGCAGCGCGGTGACGCGGAGCCAAGCGAGGGTCACGCCATCGACCATATCGGTTGGCGCTCCAACGGTCCGCTCGCGAAGACCATCGATGATCTGCGTGCCAAAGGCGTGACCGTGACCCGCGAACCGGGCCCGCTGACGCTGCCGAACGGTCCTTCCATCAACTTCTCGTATGTAGCGGGACCGGCCGGAGCGAGAATCGAGCTGGTCGAGCGTCCTGGACTCAAGCCGGGCCAGTAGGCGTTGTGTGCTCCACTGGAACGCGGACCTCGACGTGCAGTTCTCCTACGACGGAGTATCCGGCGTGGGCGAGTCCTTTCGCCAATTGCTCGGACAGGAGCGTTTCGTCCTCTACCACCAGAACCCGCAATGCAGTTCGATGAACGGCACATGAACGCGCCGTTCAGGAGCGTTCAGCGTCGATGGATCACACTCTCGATGGAGTTGAAATTTAATGCCACCATCTGCAAACGCCCCCCTTGAATTCGGCTATCCGTGGTGGCTTAGCTACGGCCACCTGCCGATCCTGGCCGTCGCCGTCGCAGTATTGCTGCTTGGATATAGCCGCAAATGGTCCAAGGGGCCGATGCTCCTTCTGGGGTGTGTGGTTCTGTGGTCCAGCGCCGCATTTCTAGTGGAGCGCTTCGTCATCGACGTGAACGGACGGCCTTCCTTGCCGACGGAAAGCTTTCTTCGTTCCGGCGCCGGGCGAGTGCTCGATCTCGGCGCGGGAACCGGTAGGTCGTCAATTATGGTTCTCGAAGCTCGTCCTCAAACGACGCTGGTTGCGCTGGATCTTTTCGCGGAATCTTTCGATCAGCACTTTGGGCGAGGCGAGAGTCCGCAGCAGAGATTGCTTGCAAATCTGAAGGCTGCTGGAGTAGACCGACGTGCCACAATCGAGACCGCAGACATGCGCAAGCTTCCATTCGCGTCTGCCGCCTTCGATGCCATCGTAAGCGCGTATGCGATCGATCACCTCAACCGGAAGGGCATCGAGCAATCGCTCGCCGAGGCTGCCCGAGTCATCAAGCCCAACGGAGAGTTTCTGCTGATGCTCATCGCCAATGAGCCGTGGGCCAAATTCACGTTCGGACCCTTGCTGGCGCACGGCGGGACACGCGGCGCGGACTGGTGGAAGGCGCGCGTGCAGGAAGCAGGTTTTCAAGTGGTTGAGGACGGAACGCGTCCTCTGACTCTGTACCTTCTCGCGCGGCGATCGTAGGTGTTTCCCTGGGAAAACCGGGTGCGCTACTGGACTGCTGTCCGAACAAGCCGGAATGAAACACAAATTAAACGAAGACGTTATCGCGGGGGGCTTGTTTTATAGCGGCTGAGCCGTTATATTTTCTTGAGGCACCTAGTTCGTGCTTTTAAACTGTCTACGGGGGTAGTGCAATGTTTAAGCCACGATGCTTTCGTCTTGCCGCATTCATCGGGACCATCGTTTTTCTCGCCGCTGCGGCTCTGTATGCGCAATCTGACGCGGGGTCCGTTGTCGGATTCGTGAAGGACCCTTCAGGCGGGCTGATTCCAGGCGCCAAAATCGTCCTCAAGAATGACAACACAGGTGTCGAGCGAACGGTGAACTCGAACGAATCCGGCTATTACGTCTTCACCAGCGTTCAGCCCGGATTTTATACGCTTTCCGTGGAGGCCCAGGGATTCAAGAGGTACGAAATCTCGCACAACAAGCTCGACCCGAGCTCGACGCTTTCCATCGATGCCAATCTGACGGTGGGCTCAGCCAGCGACAGGGTGGAGGTGATCGCGGACGCCCAAGTGATTCAGACCGAATCGGCGTCTGTGGAAAAACTGATCAGCCGCGAGCAGATCGACATGATGGAGCTAAACGGGCGAAACCCGGTGGGACTGGTCGGCCTGATGCCCGGGGTTCGGGGCGGCACGGCGGCCAGCCTCAGCTTCGGTCTGAGCCAAGGTCCGTCGAACATCAATGGCTCGCGGAATCCTGAAAATCTGATCACGTTCGACGGCGCGCCTGCTACCCGCACGCGATCGAACGGCGCCAGCATCGGCGCGGCCGATGTGGATTCCACCCAGGAAGTCCAGGTGCTGACGGCGAATTATTCTCCGGAATACGGGCGGTCCTCAGGCGGACAGATACGCATCATCACGCGCAGCGGCGGCAAGGATTTTCACGGCGCCGCGTTCGAATATCTTCGCAACACGGACTTGAACGCGAATACGTGGACGCGCAACACCAATCCATTTCTGGCCTACGCGCCTCCGGTTCACTACAACCAGTTCGGCTACAATTTCGGCGGTCCGTTCTACATTCCCGGGAAGTTCAATACCGATAAGAACAAGTTCTTCTGGTATTGGGGCCAGGAATGGGTGAAGTATCACTGGACCGAATCGGGCTCCACGGTGGGCTCGGCGGGATTGCTGACCGTGCCATCGCTCAAGATGCGTCAGGGCGATTTCAGCGAACTGTTGGGGCCCAATATTTTTTACAACACGCCGATTCAACTCAAGGATCCGACCACGGGAAACCCAATTCCGAACAACATGCTGATCGGCACGAAGTTGCTGAGCCCCAATGGACTCGGGATTCTGAACGCGTACCCAGTGCCCAATCTGGCGACGCCGATTGGCGGAAACGGCAACTGGTATGCCGCCAAGCTGCACACTCAGGAACAACGCAAAGACACGCTGGCTGCCGATATGAACCTTACCGAGCGGCAGCGCATCACGTTCCGGCGTCAGAATTATTCGTATCTCGAATATTTGCCGCTGGACGGCAATAGCGATCGCGTCCCGAGATTTTTCAACCGGCCGAATCAGACCAACGCGCTCGATTACGTATGGACCATCAGCCCGCACCTCGTAAACGAAGCGCTGGCAACCGTCAGCCTGGACGATGTGTACATCCCTGTCGATTCGGCGAATTTCTTCGACCGGACCAAGGCAGGACTCAATTACCCGTACATTTTCCCGGACGGCAAGCTGATCCCGACGCGGATTCCAACCGTCAATATGTCCCCGTTTTCACAGCTCAGTGGAGGGCCGTATCCGTCGCACTCGACGGGTCCGATCTATGACGTCTCCGATAGCCTGACGTGGGTGAAAGGTTCTCACACGTTCAAGTTTGGATTCCTGTATGAACGGTCAGGCGAGAACGACAACGATGAGATCAACGTCAACGCGTGCCCGACTTGCACCAACAACCAGAACGGTCAGTTCCTGTTCACCGACGGCCGCACCGGCGGAAGCGGATCGTCCGTCGCGAACGCGGCCATGGGCTTATTCGACACCTACTCGGAAATCGGGCACCGCGCTTATACGATTTTCCGTGGAAGCATGTGGGAAGGATTCGCGCAGGATGGATGGAAGGTGAACCAGAAGCTCCATGTGGATTACGGAGTCCGTTATACGGTCATCGTTCCGTATCACGCGCTGTGGGGAAACATGACCGTATTCGATCCCAAGTTTTACGATCCGGCGAAGGCCGTGAAGGTTGATCCGAAAACCGGTCTGGTGATCGCCACGCCAGGAAGCGATCCATACAACGGCATGGTGATTCCCGGGAGCGGATTTCCTTCGTCCGCGAAAGGGCGGTTCCCGGAAGCGACTTCAGGTCAGTTCAATTATCTGTTCCGCGGCGTGAACGATCATTACTCCGATATTCAATGGGGCGACTTGCAGCCGCGCGTCGGCGTGGCCTACCACCTTACCGAAAAGACCGTAGTTCGCGCGGGAGCGGGCCGATTCTTTACGCGACTCGGCGTGAGCGACTCTATTTTCCTGGGCGGCAATCCGCCCTTCCAGCCCAACGCCAGCGTTTCCCTTGGTTCGGTCGACAATCCAGGCGGGGGTGGAGCGAACAGTGTTCCGCTAGTCGTCACGACGCAGAGCAAAGCGTTCAAGAATCCCGAGGCATGGAACTGGAACTTCACCGTTGAGCGGGAGCTGTTCTGGAAGTCGGTGGGGAGTATCGCTTACGTCGGCAGAAGAGGATTACATCTGCAGCGAGAGGCCGATATTAACCAGCCGACCGTGCAAACTGTCGCACCGTACATCGGCTCTAACGGCAAATTGACAGTCAATTTGGATTCACTCCGTCCTTATCAGGGGTACGGATCGATTCGCGAAACAGACAACGTCGGCAGTTCGCGCTACAACTCGATGCAGTTGACTTGGAACCGCCGCTATTCCAATGGTCTGTTGTTCGGCGTCTCCTACACGCTGGCAAAGAGTTCGGACGATGGGTCCAATCAGCGCGACGTAATTCCGGATACATACCTCGCGCACAACCTGTGGGGACCTTCCGAGTTCGACGCGCGCCACATCGTGGCGATAAGTTACCTGTACGACTTGCCTTACCGGAACCTGCAGGGTTTCACGGGACACGTTTTCGGCGGATGGCAGATCAGCGGCATCAGCCAGTTCCAGACCGGGCAGCCTTGCGGCGTCGCCGGCAGCACGGACTACGCCGGTGTTGGTCTCGACTCGAACTTTGGATGTGGAGTCAACGGCCAGTACTGGACCGTAAACGGCGATCCCAAGATCGTCGGGACGTTCGGAACGGGTGGGCAATGGTTCGCGACGAAGAATGCAGATGGGTCGCCGATCTTCACTCAGCCGGCGCCGGGCACGTTCAATACGACACAGAACGTCCGCGACCTGATCTACCAGCCTGGCTTCCAGAACTGGAACCTCGGGTTGTTCAAGAAAATTCCGATCACGGAACGCGTGGGCCTACAGTTCCGCGCGGAAGCGTTCAACTTTATCAATCATCCGAATTGGGGCGGCGGCAGTGGCGGCGGCGTCCAATTCAATCCGACCAGCTCGACCTTCGGAAAGGTGACCACCAAAGGCGGGGGCTCCGCCGGAGGCGAGCGGAATTTGCAGTTGTCCCTGCGCATGTTTTTCTGATTGTGGACGAGGCATCTTCCGGGAGATGCCTCGCGACAGGCCGGCATTGCGGCGCTTTAATTTGCGTTCCCCGCGGACGGGACCGCTGCAATCAACTCGCCCAACGCGGCGTTGAGAGCTTTCATGCCGGCTCGGTCGCCCCGGAAGTGTCCCATGCGAACGACCACCAGGTTGTGCGACGGGATTACGAACATCTTTTGGCCGCCGGCGCCATTGGCGAGATATGCCGTCTTCGGCAGATTCCAGCCTCCATCGCCGTTGACCCAGAACAGCCCGCCGTACACCGGTTTTTTCCACGCGGGCGCTGGAGTACTCACAAATTTTGTCCATCCTTCCGGCAGCAATCGCTGGCCCTGCCAAACGCCATCCTGCAGGTGTAAGAGGCCGATGCGCGCCCAGTTTCGAGCCGTGCCATAGTCATAGCCGGTCAACAGGAAGTTGCCGTATGGATCAGTCTCGAGCACTTGACGGCGAATGCCGATGCGATCGAAGAGTGCGCGCTGCGGAAACGTGAGATAGTCCTCTCCCCGTTTGGTCACTGCTTGCTTGATCAGCCAGCCGATGGTGAGCGGGTCGCAGTTGCGATACCGTCCTTCCGTGTTCGGCGGAAATTGCGCGGGACGGCTGAGGGAATAGTGAAAGACGTCGACGGCGCCGGTGTAAACATACCAATGGTCGGGGTAACCCATGTCGGGTTTATAGTCGGGATCTTGTGAGGCGAGGAAACGAAGGCCGCCGCTCATATGCATGAGGTCGACGATCCGGATCGCGGAACGTGGATCGCCCGGCGCGTGCCATTCAGGCACCGGCGCAGGATCCTCAAGCCGATACACGCCATCCTTAACCAGCAGCGCGAAGAGTGTGGCCGTCAGGCTCTTTCCCATCGACCAGCTTTCGAGCTGCGTATCTTTCGTGATGCCGGGCATATACCGCTCGGCGACGATCTGTCCCTTATACACAACGACAAAAGCCGCAGTCAGTCCTTCCGGGTCCGCGAAGGCCAGGTCGACAGCCTTGGCAACGCGCCCGCGATCGATGTCCGTCGTGCTTTTGGATGGCTGGTCGCCCATGGGCCACGGCTGCGACGCAGCGTCCGGCAATCGCGTCTTGACGGAAACCGGCGTGAAATGAATCCCGTCGTTTCCTTGCCTCTGAATGATGCAGCCTTGGTCGCCGTAGAATTTCGCGGTTCTGGTGATGCCGCCTCGCGTCACCCGCACCGCCTTCTTCTCGCGATCGACGACGTAGGTGTTGCCGTCCTGCTGGCCGGCCGGCATCATCCAGTAACCGCTATTTCGAAAGGCTTCAGCCGGCTCACGAAAGGAGACAAATACCGCGGAACAGAGGACCTTCGCGTATCCCGCAAGACCGAGCTCGACCGGAGTGCCGACCGGTTGCCCGGCAGTTAGTCCCCCGAGCAACAAGATGGCAAACGGAAAGCAGCGGTTGCGCATAGAGAGAGTATACCCTCGGGTCGTTGTCAATCCGCGCCTGGTGCTCTTTCACCGTCCGCGAGTCCGCAAGTATCGGTAATATCCACTTCGGGCGACCTGCGCGAGTTCACACATCGTTTCCACACCCAATCCGCCTTGCCGCTGCATCATTGCCTCGATGGACTGGATTTGCTTCGTAAGACTCTCTTGATCCTGCTAGTCAGCCGGTCTCTACTGGCCCAAATTCGTTGGAAGCGCGATGCCAAGGACGGCAAGTTCATCGTGACGCCGGGCGCCGTTTGCGAAAACTCTGCTGGGACGGAAAGACTCTCCGCGAAAAGCAGGGCCGTGCGCCACCGCCGGCTTGTGTTCTCTCCTCGGCTGTCAAAGTTGCATCGGTGAAGTTACCCGAGTAGCAACCCCTTTAGTGAAGCGAAGCTCCGCTCTGTTTCATGATTCCCGCGAGTGCGCGCATACGCTCGGCGTCGGCCGGGCTCTTGGACGCAGCCGCATCTTTGTCGAGGCTCGCCGCCATGGTCTTGAGAGGAGCCGCGTCTTTGGCCGAATGCGAAGCATCCGCCTTCTCAATAGCGGCGTTCAGTGCCGCGATCCGCTGAGCGGAGAGCGCGCCGCTGCGGGCAAGTTGATCGAGATACGCGCGGGCAACCACGAAATTCGCCGGCCAGGTGATTTTAGGCTGATTCTGGACGTTCAACTCGTCGAAATGCACTTGGTTGGCTGCATCGATTTCATTTTGCGTAACGAACTTGCTCGGGACCAGCTTGAACACGTCCACGCCGCGCGCGATTTCTGAACCATAGATGTAGCCGTTGTACCAATACACGGACCAGAATCCGCCCAACACACGTTTTTCCTTGTCCAGCGGTCCGCGGTCGAAGTAGGCAATCTCAATGGGATGCGCGGCGTCGGTGAAATCCACCACTGAGAGTCCGCCCTGATACCAAGCCTGGACAATGATGTCGCGTCCGGGAATCGGAATCAAGGATCCGTTGTGAGCCACGCAGTTCTCTGTTTCGGACTGCGCAGCCGGCATCTTGTAATAGGACGCCAGAGTCAGTTTGCCCTTGGATAGCGTGAAAATGGCATCTGCGCCCCAGTTCATGGGATCCGTGGCGCGGCAGCGGGGTTGCGTACCGCCGCCCCATTCGTCCGTGAACATCACTTTCGTGCCGGCATTGTTGAAGCTGGCCGAATGCCAGAAGGCGTAATTCGGATCGCTCACGGCATCGATACGAACTGGATGGACGGGATCGGAGATGTTGAGCAGAATTCCGTTGCCGGAACACGCGCCCGCCGCCAGTCCGATGGCTGAATAGACCGTGATGTCATGGCACTTGTCCGTTTCCGAAGTTTTCTGGGTGCCTTCGCCATGGGTGCCACCCTTCCAGAGTCCATTCATGACTCCCGTTTGCGTATCGGAGAAGATGCGCGGGCTCGCCACGATCGCAGCCTTTTCGGGATGCGCGAGCGGTACTTTGATGATGTCTATCCTGAAGAGCGCGGTGTCGGGATTCTTCGACGGATCACCGTCTGAACAGCCGTTCAGTTCTTCTCCCTGCCGAACAAACGAAGTGCCGGAGATATAGATGTAAACATTTTCCTGGTCTTTGGGATCGATCACCAGCGTATGGGTATGCGATCCGCGACAGCTCTGGACCGCGGCGACCTGCTTAGGATTCGCCAGATCGCTGATGTCGAAAATGCGCACGCCGCGGAACCGGTCGGGGCTGGGCGGAGGAGGCGTCCGCGGCGGCCGCGCGCCAGCAGCTACGGCTGCAGGATCGGGAGGCGGCGGGGGTGGCGGCGGCTTATAGCCGGCGGGCAAAGGAATCCCCTGGGTGCCGCAGTCCGTTCGTCCATTGGCCGCCTCTGCCGACATGAAGAGAAGACGGCCATACACGGAAACATCGCCCTGACCGCCGGGACAGAGCAGCGAAGTTTTCAATGCCGTTTTTGCCGGGTTGTCGATGTCATAGAAATTGATTCCGTTGTAGTTGCCTACGAAAAGGTGATTGCCGCTGAAGGCCAGGTCGGAGTTGGCCGATCCGTATTGAACGGTGCGAGGCTGAGCAGGCTGTCCCGCCTGTCCGGGCGGGGTATCGGGCGGGTCCGGCGCGGGGAAAGGTTCGGTGGCGCCGCCAGGGGCGGGCGCGAAGCCGGGCGGTTTGGGCAGCGAGATGAGCCGCTCCATTCCGAAAATCGCTTCACCGGCGTCGTACAACCCCGGCTTGAGTCCCACACGCGGATCATCGGAAGGCGCGCGCGGATTTCCCGGCGCTGGTGTGCCCCCGGCCTGCGCGGCGCACACAACTGGAATGGCGACGGCGATGGATAGCGTCGCGACAAGGCGAGAGAACGGTGAAGCGAGTCCGGCGATCATTTCTTCTCCTTAAGCAGCATGCCCTTCATGATATTGATTTCCGCGGTTTGCGTGTTGTCCACGTCGGTGACGAAATCGAACAGTTGATTATCCTGACCGGCGGCTGGCACTGCGAAAAGGTCGTCCACCATGATCAAAGCACCGGTGTGATGCTGAATCATGCCGGTCAGAAACAGGTAGTCGAATTTTGGCCCCTTCGCCTTGGCCAGATCCTTCATTTGCTGCTGCGTCAGCATGCCGGGCATGGGCGGCATGGAGCCCATATCCATGCCTTGGTGACCCATATGGGCCATATGATCATGCTCGGTGGGCACCTGTTTCCCGCGTTCAGCCAGCCACTGCCTCATGAATTGGATTTCGTCTGTCTGCGAGATGCTGATGCGTTCGCCCAATTTCAAGAGGGCTTTGTTGCGGGTCCGGGCGCGCATCATCGCGGTCATCTCTACGGCCTGCGCATGATGATGGATCATCCCCTGCATGAACTGGGTGTCCGCTTCCAGAGGTGGGCGCGGAGCGATGGCAGCCGTCGCCGGTGAGAGGAGCCTGCTGCTCTCGCCTGGCGCACCAGGTTGCACGATGTGCGCGTCTCCGGGCGGCGTTTGTGGTTGCGCGGGTGCTGCCGGGCTCACCAAAAGCAATGCGGCGGAGACAATCCAAAACTTAAGTCCCATGGCACACTATAAGTCCTGTGATTTTGCCGTGTCAATCACGAAGGTCTATCGAGCCATCAAGAGTTCCAACTCTAACCGCGCTTGGGGGTGAACCCACGTTTCTACGCCATCTTCGAACCGCACGGCCCCGAAGGGAGTTTCGGTCGACGAATAGCAGGGCAAGGAGAATGCATTCTGCCAGCCCATGCCGCCGAAGGTGCGTCGCAAGCGTGCCTCGATCGCGCGCGAGTGCGTCCCGATGTGAATGATCCGTACCTGGTCCAGATCTTTCGCGGCGACCGACCGCAGAACCTTGTCCTCCATGCCCTGGATGTCCATGTCGATCAGGTCGATCTTCGCGTGAGCGTTCAACAGTTGGCGCAGCGTAATCCCTTTGACCGGTCGCAGGACGTGCCGGCTCCTCAGAGTGCGAAGCCAGTCCTTCCAATCTCCCCTGACATAGTGCCCGTATTCCCGGCTCGGGTCGTTGAGTCCAGCCAGTCGCACGGTTCGTTCCCACGGGACTACGGCAGCTTCATAAAGGTCGTGATCGCCGGGGTCGATTCCATTGTCTCGAAATGCCATTTGCAGCCACTCGAAGTGAGTCGGTTCCGGCTCTACGGCAACTAATTGGAAAGGCAGCCCCCGGTGGCGGCACAACATCGCCGCGTAAACACTCCACCGGCCCCAGCCGGCCCCCAGTTCCAACATGCAGAACTGGTCTCGGGCGGTTGCGACCGCGGCGAGCAGTGCAATCCATTCGAAGTACTCCTCCTCCACTGGCGGATAGCCGACATGAACGCGGCGGCGTTCTGAGAAGCCCTTGGACACTCCCGTGAACTGCCAATCGCGAAACTGCGCGCCAAAATAGGATGCCTCGAAACCGGGTGCGGCATCGCCCTCGTATTCGTCAAAGCGAAGAAAGACCGGATGCAACTGCCGATTGTATCGTGGTGAACGGACCTTCTAACAAAATGGTTGCCCTCGTGATGCTCGCGGTTCGACAAGCTTGGCACTTCGAAATTCCGAAGTACCGAGGATTGTCTTCTATGACATGATTTTGTCGTCCAATTCCGACCATCGCGCGTACAGTGTGTCCAGCCTTCTTTGGGCTTCTTCCATTTCTTGGTATGCCGCTTCCACCAGGCGACCGTCCCGGACAATAGCCGGGTCTTCCAGAGCGGCGCACTTTGATTTGAGCTCCAATTCGGCGTCAGCAATGCGCTGTACGATCGCTTGGTGCTCAAGCGTGTCTAAGTAAGAAAGTTTTTTTTTCGTGAGCGATTGAACCGGCTTGCTGGCGAGTGCGGGCTTGGGCTTCGTCTGCTTACGATCCGCGATCCACGCTTCCCACTGGGAATAATCGGCGAATCGTTCCACAGCTCCTTTGCCGTCTAGCCCCAGCACGACCGTGGCAACCCGGTCCAAAAGATAACGATCGTGCGTGACCAACACCAGGGCGCCCGAGAAGTCCAGAAGATTCTCCTCCAGGATCTCCAGCGTGCGGATATCGAGATCGTTGGTCGGTTCATCCAACAGCAGCACGTCGGCTGGTTCAAGCATCAACCTGGCGATCAGGACGCGCGCGCGTTCACCGCCGGACAAACGACCGACGGGCTGATTCAACTGCTCGGCGGAAAACAGAAATCTTGCCGCCCACGAAGCGACATGCACGACGCGATCCTGATAGATGACGGAGTCCGACTCGGGCGCAAGTGCACGCCGCAAAGTCACGTCCGGATCGAGCTTCCGCGTCTGGTCGAAGTAGACCGTCCGCAGGCCGGAAGCTCGTTGAATGTCGCCCTGGCCGGGCGCGATTTCGCCGCGAAACAACCGCAGCAGGGTCGTTTTACCACTTCCATTCGCGCCGACCAATCCCACCCGCATTCCCGCGGTGAGGGTGAAATTGAGGCTGTCGATGAGAGGTCGCCCATCGAAGCCATACGTGACTTGGTTGAGGTGCACCAGCCGCTTCGTCTTTCGGTCAGTAGCGGCGAAGTCGATGCCCGCGGTCGGGGCTTTGCTGCGCGCCCTGAGATCCGCTAATTCACCGATCATCTCGTGCGCCTGATCGATTCGCGCAGTGGCCTTCGTAGCGCGCGCCTTGGGACCGCGTCTCAGCCACTCTATCTCGGTTCGAACACGATTTTCGAGAGCCTCTTGCCGCTTGGCTTGAGCGTGCAAAAATGCGCTCTTCTTTTCCAGGAAGTTGCTATAGCTTCCGTCGACGCACAATAAGCCGCTGGGATAAGCCGGGCTGAGCTCCACCATCCCGGTGACAACCCTTTCCAGAAAATATCGATCGTGACTGACTACGACGGATGCGAAGGCCGCATCCTGCAGAAGATTTTCGAGCCATTCGATGCCCGCCAGATCCAGGTGGTTGGTAGGCTCATCGAGCAGCAAAATGGCAGGATTCTGAACCAGCGCCTCGGTGATCGCCAGGCGTTTCCGCCATCCGCCCGATAAACTCATCGCTTCAGCATCCAAATCGTCAAATCCCGCGCGGCCGAGCGTCTCGCCTTCCAGAGCTCCACGCTCCGCATCCGGGACGGTCGCCCGATCGAGTGCGCGGCGAATCACGCTTCTGATCGTGTCCCCTCCTTCAAACTGCGATTCTTGCGACACATATTGGAGTTGTGTTCCCTTGCGCAGTGCCACCTGGCCACTGTCGGGTTCCCGGCGTCCTGCCAGGATTTCCAAGAGCGTCGATTTTCCGGAGCCATTCGGTCCAATCAGGCCGAGCCGGTCGCGCTCACCGATGTTGAGGGAAATATTTTCAAAGAGGGGATCGGACCCGTACGATTTACCGATACCTTTCGCGCTAAGCAGCGGCGCCACGCACCCCCCTCGGTGGACCAAAATTCGAATCGCCGTGAGCGGAAACGGATCGCTCAATCATCGGAGATGTCCTGGTTGGTTTTGTCCTTGAGCATCGCTGTTGCAAGCAGTGAGATAATCGCGCAGGCGAGGATGAACATGGCGATGGGCGTGGCGGAGCGATAGCGGCTCAGCAACGACGCCGCGATCAGTGGAGCGGGACCTCCGGCAATCAGGGACGACAGTTGATACCCGAGCGACGCGCCGCTATAGCGGAGGCGTCCCGTGAAGGACTCCGCGATCAGCGCAGCCTGGGGACCGTACATCATATCGTGCGGTATCAGCGAGAGCACGATCGCGAGCGTCACCAGAGCCGTTGCTCTCGTGTCGAGCAGCGCGAAATATGCAAACCCGTAGACGCCAGTGATGGCTGCACCCAGCATGTACACTCGCTTGCGGCCGAAACGGTCGGATAAATGCCCAAAGAGTGGAATCGAGATGAACGAAATTGTTGCGGCGGCAAGCACTGCGGTCAGCAGAAAGTCGCGCTTAAGATGCAACATGTCGGTACCGTAGGCGAACACGAAGGCAGTGAACAGATAGAACGGGGCTTGCTCGCCCATGCGGCATAGGGCGGTCAGGATGATTTCGCCGGGCTGGCGGCGGAGCACTTCGAGGACGGGCGTGCGCTCAATCCTGCGTTCCGCGACCAGCCGGCGGAATACGGGTGTTTCCAGGATCCCCAGCCGGATATACAGGCCGAGCGCGATCAGAACGATACTAAACAGGAACGGAACGCGCCAACCCCACGTCAGGAAATGCTCGCCCGATAACGCGCTCACCGCGAGGACCGCAAGATTCGCTAGAAACAGGCCGGCCGGCACCCCGAACTGGGGCCAGGAAGCGATGAAGCCGCGGTGACGGTTTGACTGGGCCCATTCCATCGAAAGAAGCACCGAGCCGCCCCACTCGCCACCGACGCCGATACCTTGTATGAAGCGCAGCACCGTCAGTATGATCGCGCCCCAGATCCCGATGTGTTCATAGCCGGGGACGAACGCCACCAGAAACGTGGCACTGCCCATCAGAAGCAGCGTCGCGATCAGAGCCGCCTTTCTCCCAAGACGGTCGCCGTAGTGGCCGAAGATCGCTGCGCCGATCGGTCTCGCGAGAAAACCGACGGCGTAAACACCGAAGGCCTCAAGCGTGCCGACCAACGGATCGGCGCGCGGGAAATAGAGCCGCGCAAACACTAGTCCCGTGACGGTGCTGTATAGGAAGAAGTCGTACCATTCGATTGCCGTTCCGATCGTTGCGGCCAGCACAGCGCGGCGGAGCTGCCGCCGATGCTCTGCCTCGTCGATGGTGCTGGCACCGTGACTGGCGGCCATCTTATCAGTCTAAGCCGAAAGCAGCATCGGCGGGTGGTCGGTCAGTCTTCGAGATCTGCGTTTTTCATTTCATGCGCCCCCAACATCCTTACAGCCACCTTGTAAGCGCCAACGGACAGCCCCATGCGTCAGCTTGGGGCTAGCGCGGGCATACCGATAGCCCCAAGCTGACGCATGGGGCCGAATCGAAAGCGGGGTTGGAAGTGACGTAGTCGGCATGCAGAGTCGGCGCATCGGAAATTCACGCACCACTCATCGGCGGCGGATCGCGAGAGCGAAACTCTTGGTGGGCCGTGCTTCAGGCGATCAAAATAAAGCGACGTGGAGGTGGTGACGTGAGGAACGCATTTGTCCGACGAGTTGATTTCGTCGCCGCTTGCGTTATTCCCAGCGAAATACCTTCGCCGAAAGCGCCGTGCAAATGGCAAATACGACGATCAGCGCCGCGACATCGCCAACGTGCGCCGACCAGGCCTCGCCTTTCCAGATGCCCTGAAGTAGCGATACCGCGTAGGTCAACGGCAGCACGTGCGCCGCGCCGCGGAGCACAGGGGGCAGCGATTCCAGCGGTACGAACAGTCCGCAGAGGGCCAGCATTGGATACAGGATGGCTGCACCGATGGGTTGTGCGAAGCGCGCCGTAGGCACGATGCTCGCGATCAGAAAACCGATGGAGAGGATACTCCACGTGCTGATCAGCAGGGCCATCGCAAATCCGAATATCGGAACGTCGACATTGATCGGGTAATAGCGCTTGCCTGCCGCGACCATCAAAGCCATCGTGACCAACGTAAGCGCCAGCTTGACCAGGACATGAGCGGTGAGGATCGTTTGCGGCCGCAGTGGCGTGGCCCGGAGCCGCTTGAGAATGCCCCCCTCGCGATAAATCGAGATGATCGTGACCAGCGACAACACTCCGCTCAGGGCGATCAGCACCGACGCGAAGACCGGCAGCCCCACTCGTACGAATCCGGTCAAAGCGCTCGAGCTTGGCGTGATCCGGCCCCCCATAAGCCGGCCCACCACCACGAATACCAGGACCGGAAAAAGGATCGACCCAATCGCGCCCAGGGGCTCCCGCAGGAAGATCTTGATCTCCAGCCAGGTCAGTTTCCAAAGTCCACGAAACACTGATTGTTTTCCTAATCTCGAATCGAATGGCCGGTTAACTTCAGAAAGACGTCTTCCAAGTTGGGCAGCACCGTGCGAAAGTCGGTGACCCTGATGCGGTTCTCGGAGAGACACTGGATTACTTCGGTCACGAAGTCGTCGCCACGTCCTTGAATCGTGAACCGGGAGTCTTGCCGCGTCACCATTTCCACTGTCGGGATCGCGCGCAAGCGCTCTTCGGCGAGCGCATCGTCGGTGGCCAGCACAACGGTTCGTGTGGGGCAGTGTCGCTTCACCAATTCCGCCGGGCTACCCATGTCGATGATCTTTCCGTGCTCGATGATGGCCACGCGGTCGCACAACCGCTCGGCCTCCTCCATCAAATGAGTGGTCATGAAGACTGTCTTGCCGCGGTCGCGGATGCCGCGCACGAGCTCCCAGATCGCCCGCCGCGACTGTGGGTCCAGGCCGGTGGTCAACTCGTCAAGGAACACCACTTCCGGATCGTTGATCAGGGCCAGCGCGATGAACAGCCGTTGCTTCTGCCCGCCTGAGAGCGTCATGAACCAGGCGTTCCGTTTGCTTGACAGGCCGAGTTGGTCGAGCAACCTGTCGCCGTCCACGGGATTCGAATACAGCGAGGCCCACAGATCTACGGCCTCCCACACCTTGATCCTCTTCTGGAGCTGCGCCTGTTGGAGCTGCACGCCTATGCGATTCTGAAGGCGATACACGTCGCGGAACGGATCGAGGCCCAGAATCGAGATGACGCCGCGGTCCGGCCGGCGGACTCCTTCGACGCACTCCATCGTGGTGGTCTTGCCGGCGCCGTTAGGACCGATCAATCCGAAGATTTCGCCTTCACTGACGTCGAACGAGACGTCGGAGACGGCTACTGTCGGGCCGTAGGTCTTGCGGATGCCAGAAACCTGGATGACTGGGCGAGGAGTAGTGGAGACGCCTATTCGTTGCCCACCGGCGATGCTAGTTTCTTCTTGCAGTATCCAGAGAATACCAGAGCGTGGAGCCGCACCGCGTCAGGCTGCGCGCCGCAAGCTCCACTGCGAGGTATTGATCACGAGCAGTTGCGCGATTAGTAACCGTAGACGCCGGACGGATAGCACGGAGCAGGCTGCCAATAGCCCCATCCGTCATAGTAACCACAGGCTCCATTCGAATAGTATCCCCATCCGAACGGGATGCCGACACCGAAGCCGAAGTACGGGCGAGCCCAGAAGCGTCCGCCGTAATAGTAGCCTCGGCCGGCGTAAAATCGACCGCTGTAATATCCGCCGCCACCGCCGTAATAGTTGCGTCCACCGCCGTAGTAGCTGCGTCCGCCGCCATAATAGCTTCGGCCACCACCGCCGTAGTTGCCGCCACCCGAATAGCTACGTCCGCCGCCGGAGTATCCGTGGCCTGAATAGCCGGGGGAAGAATAGCTGCGTCCCCCTCCGCCTCCGCCGGAAAACGACCGGCCAGAAGATCCGTGACCTGACCCACCGCCGCGCTGGGCGAATGCCGCTGTGGGGCTCACTACCAAAAGGAGCGCGCCAAGAGCCAGGGCTGGGACTGCGGATTTGGTCAACAATGATTGTAATGTGCGATTCATGAGAACCTTCTTCCAACGCAGTTAGTGCAATCTGCACGCCAATTTTAAGTAATTGACAAGACGTTGTTTAGGTTCATGCCGCAGTCAAAGGGGTGGCTGAAAACCACCAACCTTCGGCTTACTTCGGCCACTCGTCAATCCGTCGGTGGACCGGACAGTTTCAGGACGACGATATCGCCCAGGCGCACGCGCAGGTACAGGTTCGTCGCGGGCGCTGTACTGGGGCGGCTGAATTCCTCGCCCAGAATCTGGCGGCGCTGATCGCGACCCTCGAAATCGGAATACACACTGCCGATGGTGCACCGGGCGTCGATGGAATATTGGGCGCTCCCAGGGAGCGTGAGCGTGATCTGTCCGTTGACTACCGTGGCGTGAATATCGCCGCTGATATTGGATACGTTCACGCCTCCGCGATTGTGATCGACGATCAGTTTCGTGTCTCGCGGCGCTTTGATGCGGTAACTGATGTCGATATCGCTCCGGCGGCCGAGCGGATGCAGGAACCCGTTGCGCGGAGGATACGTGGTCGAAATGACCACATCGTTTCCATCCTGTTTGGCTGTCACTTGAACGCTGTCCAAGCGCCGCTGAGCCTCGGCGCGAGCCTTCGCGTCGTAGAGATGTTCATTGGAGCGGACCACGGTCACTTCAACTTCCGGACGGTCCCATCCGTCGAGATCCACCTCGCCGAACGAGTTTTCCAGCCGAATGGCGCCGGCCGCGGGCACGCTGAAGCGTTCCGTATGAGTCGAGCTGAGCGATTCCTTGGACCGATCGTCAGCCCGGAGCGGAAGCGCCAACACGATTGCGATCGCCGGCAGATTGCGCATCTATGGAGCCAACATAACATGTGGAGCCAATGCCGCAACAGGTCCATGGTTCTATAAACTACTACGATGAACCTCCGACGACTTCAATCCGCGTTGTGTTCCACGCTGCTGGTTACTTCCTCATGCGCTCAAGCCCAGAAGAAAACCGTTCGATACGACCTCAAAATGGAGGATCTGAAATACACCTTCGGCTCCCATCCGCCAGTCGCCAGAGTGCCGGCGGGCGGCATCATCGAGACCAATACAGTCGACGCGGACGGCCGTGCTGTCGAGAAGGCGGGGCTGAAACCGCGCGGTCCGAATCCGCTGACGGGTCCCTTTTACGTCGAAGGAGCCGAGCCAGGCGATACGTTGGCGGTGCGCTTTCTTAACGTGGACGTCGACGGCAAAGAAGGCTGGGGCAGCACGGTCGCCGGGTTCGGAGCGCTGAACAGCAGCCGTTATACGCCGATTCTGGGCAAGGGCATTCCGGAACGCGTGTGGACTTATCCCATCGACAAAGCGAAAAACGTCGCCACGTTTCAGGCGGCGGATTCCAAGTTCACGGTGAACATCCCGCTGCATCCTTTTTTGGGATGCGTCGGCGTCGCACCCGCGGACGGGGAAGCGCGCAGCTCGATTGTTCCGGCCGAGTTCGGGGGCAACATGGACGCACCCGAAGCGAGCGTCGGCAACACGTTGTATCTGCCGGTCAACGTTCCCGGCGCTTTGCTGTTCCTGGGCGACGGCCACGCAGCAATGGGCGACGCAGAAATCGCCGGCACCGCCATCGAAGTCTCGATGCGTGTGCGTGTTCAGGTGGATCTGATCAAGCACCAGACCATTCAGTGGCCACGCTTCGAAAACGAGAACTACATCATGGCGGTCGGAATCTATCGGCCGCTCGAAGACGCCACGCGGATCGCTTTCACCGAACTCATCCACTGGATGCACGATCGCAACGGGCTTTCCGAGATGGACGCCTACGAGTTGCTTTCGAAGACGGCGGAAGTCCACCTGGATGAAATGGTGGATCCGAACTACACGGTGGTCGTGAAGATCAACAAGAAATTCCTGCCGCTGCGGTAATGTAGAGACGGAAGGTCAGCGTTAACGTTAGCTAACACGCAATCCTATTCGGCATGTTAGACTTGACGCGAATCCGATATAAAAGGCGAGGCTTGCCATGGCCGCCAACTCAGTAGAACTGGCCGCGCGGGGTAAGGGGGAATCTCAGCCCTCGATTGAGCAGATTCATGCTCACTTAGCCAAGGTTCTGGCGAGCGAAATGTTCGTCCGATCCGACCGTCTGTGCCGCTTCCTGCGCTGGACCGTGGAACGCGCGCTCGCCGGCGAAACGGCCCAGATCAACGAATACATCCTCGGTCACGAAGTTTTCGATCGCGACCAGCGCTACGACCCGCACATCGATTCCATCGTCCGCGTGGAAGCGCGCCGGCTGCGCAACAAATTGCGCGAATATTACGACGGTCCGGGCGCGAACGATCCGGTAGGGATCGCCTACCCCAAAGGCAGCTACGTTCCGGTCTTCAGCGTCGCCACGCCCGTCGCTGCTGTTAGAACGGCGGGGCGGGCGCTGGATCCGCGGACGGTCGCCGTTCTGCCCTTCGTCAACCTGAGCTCCGAACCGGATCAGGATTTCTTTTGCGACGGCATCACGGAAGAAATTCTCAACGCTTTGACCGCCGTACCGGAATTGAATGTCGTCGCTCGTACGTCCGTGTTTTACTTCAAGGGCGGGAATACGGATGTCCGCGAGATCGGCGAACGTCTCGGCGCGGGAACCATCATCGAAGGCAGTGTACGTAAAGCGGGCCGGCTCTTGCGGATTTCCGCGAAAGCCATCAGGGCTTCCGACGGATTGACCCTGTGGTCCGACACGTTCGACCGCGATCTTGCCGACGTGTTCGCAATTCAGGACGAGATTGCCCGTGCCGTCGCGGGTTCCCTCCGCGTCTCGCTGGCTTCCCCGGAAGGTTCCTCGCGAGTGCACGATTTTGAAGGCTACATGTTGTATCTGCGAGGGCGCCATTACTGGAACCAGATGTCGCTCGAAGGAATTGAGAACGCTCTCGACCAGTTCACGCGCGCCGTCGCGTTGTTCCCGAACTACACGCCTCCGTATGCTGCGCTGGCGGAAGCCTACGGCCATCTCTCGTCCTGGGGCGCGATCCCACCCCTGGAAGCTTTGGAGAAAGGGAAGCGCGCCGCCCTTGAGGCGGTCAGGCTGAATGAACGTTCCGCCGACGCCCTGGCCACGCTCGGCGGCTTTCTTGCAATGTTTGAATGGCGTTGGGAAGAGGGCGCCGAAATGATGAAGCGCGCCCTTGATCTTGAACCCAGCAATGTTCACGCGTGCGAACTGTATGCGATTCAGTGGCTGTATCGCGGCGATTTCGGCGCGGCGCGGCGCTACCTGGATAAGGCGTTGCAGCTCGATCCGCTCTCTCCGCGCGGCCTTCGTTTCAAATCCCTGTACTATTTCTATGAGCGCGAATACGATAAGGCAGTGGATGTCCTCAAAGCCGCCATACCGCTAGGACGCGATGCGACCAATCGAGAAGTATTGTGCTCGCTTGGCTGGGTCTACACGCTTCAGTGTCGTTATGACCAAGCGATCGAAGTCCTCCGCAATCTTCCCGAGGGACCATTTCTGGTCACCAAGCTGGGCGCGTTGGGCGAAGCCTATGCGCGCGCCGGCGATACTGCTGCCGCCGCGGACGCTTTGGGGCGGCTCCAGAGTCTATCCAAGGACGGATACGTTTCTCCCCGAGGCGCGATATATATCTACGCTGGACTCGGGAAATGGGACCGCACGTTTCAGGAACTCGACCAGGCCTGCGACGATCGCTGCCCATGGCTGCCCAGCATCCACATGGATCCGCGCTTCGATTCGGTGCGATCCGACCTGCGCTTCAAGCGCCTGGTCGAACGCATGCACCTTCTGACTTCGCCCGTGGGACAGGGTTGATGACGGGGCGCGGCCACGGCCGGCCGCTGTGATTTCGCACGCGCTGGATTTGGCGAGTGTCTTAAAAACGGCGAGGCGCCCGTTCAGTGCGGCAGATCGCCGGAAGGTTTCTTCTCCACAATCTCGTTGTAAGCTGCCCGCACCTGGCCTGGAAGGTCCGGCCCGACGTAGGTTTTGACAGCCGCCGGTAACTCGATGCTGGTCGATACCGGCCGCGGCCCGTCCATTTTGACGATGTCTTCCAGCTTTTTGCCCTGTTTCACTGCCACCGCCACGCGGCTGCGCAACTCGACGAAGAACAATTTCTGGTTCGCGAGCATTTCTTTTCCGCCGGAAGGGCCATGACCCGGCAATACAAATTGCACGTCCAACTTTTGGGCCTGGCTGATCACGTTGGGCCAGTTGCCAATGTTCCCGTCGCCGACGAAATTGTACGGACCGTTCACAACCGCGTCTCCGGTACACAGCACTTTCTCCTTGGGCAGATAAACCAGCCCGTCGCCGCGCGTGTGCGCCCAGCCGAAGAACAACAGTTCCACGCGGCGCGAGGAGTCGGCGAGGGTATATGGCGATTTCGAAAATGTCTGCCGGGGTGGCTCGGGTGCGTCGGCACCGGTCTCCGCCACATCCTTGCGCTGTTTGGCCGTGTCCTGCCAGCGCGACGGCTCGTAGCGCTTCAACTCCTCATTGACGCCCGCATAGGCGAGCGTGATCGCGCCCGCCTTGGTCCACACAGCGTTGCCGTACAGATGATCGCCGTGATGATGGGTGTCGAAGACATACTTCACTGGCTTCGAGGAAACGCTCTTCGCGTCTTCGAGCGCCAGCCGCGCACCGCTCGGAAAATTCGCGTCGACCACGATCAAGTAGTCCTTCATCTCGATGATGACGTTGTTGCAGTGGCCCTGGTGCTGGAGGTCGCCCTCGCGGAACCAAACTCCAGGCACGATCTGTTTTATGCTGTTCGGCTGGGCGTCGCCGCGGGTCAGAAACAGGCTCAACGTGGCGAGCGCGCCGGAGAAAGTCGCGAGAAGGAATCGCCTCATTGGCTCATCTTATCAATCCGCCGGCCTGGTCGAAACCAAGGCGTTCCGGGACCAGCACTGATATGCTGAAAAAACTCGAAGAATAAATGGAGGGACTCCCGTGATGCAATTGAACCGATCCTTGTTGTCTGCAACAGCGATAAGCACTGTTCTGGTCTCGTACGCCGTCGCGGCTCCGCGTGCCATCGAAGTCCGCGTGCTTTCCGGCCGCGCCGACATGGTAACTGGCGGCGATGCTCTTGTCGAAACGAACGCCCCGCCGGAAAAATTCAGCGCCACGCTGAACAACCAGGATATTACGAAATCTTTTCGGCCTGGCAAGACCGCCGGGACTCGCATCGCGCGCTTAGAAGGCTTGAAGACCGGCAAGAATACTCTCGAAATCAAGTCGGCCAAGGGCTCTGCAAAGCTGGAGCTTACCAACTATCCCGTAACGGGTCCGGTGTTTTCGGGGCCGCATCAGAAGCCCTTCGTGTGCCAGACGGAGCAGGCGGGCCTGGGCGCCCCGCTCGACGAGGACTGCAGCGCCAAGACTGTGGTGAGCTACGTCTACAAATCGAGCCTGCCTCCTCCGCCCCTCAGAGGAGGCGCGCGCGGGGGGCAGGCGCCAGGCGCTCTTCCCGTGGGGTTCAAGCCGTTCGACCCCTCCGGTCCGCGCCCGGCCGATATGGCGCAGACCAGCGCCGGCGATGGCAAGACCGTCGACTACATCGTGCGGCGCGAGCGGGGCACGATCAACCGGGCGATTTACGAAATCGCGATGCTGCACAATCCGGCCGAAGCCGTCCCTGACCCCTGGACCCGCAGCGCTGGCTGGAACGGCCGTCTGGTGTATTCCTTCGGCGGCGGATGCGCGGCGGGCTATCGGCAGGGCCTTCCAGGTGGCGCCGTGAATGACGAGTTTCTGGCAAAGGGATACGCCGTTGCCGTGTCGTCCCTGAATGTTTTCGGCAACAATTGCGACGACGTAATCTCCTCTGAGACCGCGATGATGGTGAAGGAACACTTCATCGAGGAGTTTGGCGTTCCCGTTCACACCATCGGCACCGGCGGCTCGGGCGGCGCGATTCAGCAGTACATGATGGCGCAGAACTATCCGGGGCTGCTGGACGGGCTGATGCCGCAGATTAGCTTTTCCGACAATGCCATTTACGAAAGCGTCATCGATTGTTCGTTGCTCGATCACGCCTTCCGTTCGACCAAGACCTCTTGGAACGACGACCAGAAGGCATTGGTTTCCGGTTACGCGACGTGGAAGACGTGCAGCGAGGGCTGGATGGCGAACGGAGCGGCCACCAGTCTGGCGAACAATCAGGTCAAAGCCGCCGCGTGCAATCCGGCCATCCCCAAGACGCTGGCGTTCGATCCCGTGTCAAACCCCACCGGCGCGCGCTGCGATTATTTCGACGACCTGGTCAACGTGTATGGCAAGGACCCGAAGACCGGCGCGGCCCGGCGAGCGCTGGACAACGTTGGAGTCCAATACGGCCTGGCTGCTTTCAAGGCGAAACAAATCAGTTTCGACCAATTCGTCGAATTGAACGAGGCGATCGGCGGGCATGACGCGGATGGCAACATTATCGCGGGGCGCGACGTCGCTGATCCGGCGGCGCTCAAACTGGCGTACCAGAGCGGTCGCGTCGACACCGGCGGAGGCAGCCTCGGCTCCGTTCCCATTCTGGATACGCGCGGGTACTTCGATATGTCGGGCAATCTGCACGACCGCTTCCGCTCGATGGTTACGCGAGCTCGGGTGAAAGCTGCCAACGGCAGCGCCGACAATATGGTCATGCTGATGTTCCCGCCCAGCGGCACGCCGCCACTCCGGCCGAATGAACTGGTGGCGACCATGAACCAGTGGCTGGATAACATTGTTCAGGATACGTCCAACGCCAGCGCCGCGGTGAAGGTGGCTCGTGACAAGCCATCGGGCCTTGCGGATGCCTGTTGGACCACCGAAGGCGAAAAGATCGTCGAGCCACTTACATTCGATGGCCCAGGCCGCTGCAACCAGTTGTATCCGGCGCACGCAGATCCTCGGATCGTGGCGGGCGCGCCGCTGACCGACGACGTTTTAAAGTGCGCCCTGAAGCCGGTCGATGCGAAGGACTACAGCCAGGCTCTGACGACCGAACAGATCGCACGGCTCAAGGCCGTCTTTCCGCAGGGAGTTTGCGACTACAGCCGCCCAGGAATCGCGCAGCAACGCGTCGATGGCGTCTGGCATCGGTACTGAGCGACCTTCGCGCTTAGTCACGCCCGCGGTCGCGGAAGTGTCGAGGGAAGGCCAAACGTACCCTCGACGACTTCGACGAAGTTTCGCTCTTCGCGGAGGATGAAGCGTTTGCTCTGTGCCACGGCCAAGTTCTCACGCGCTTCCGAATCCGCCTTCAGCCGCGATCGGTAGGTCTCATATGACGCGAGGCTATCGAATGCAATCAGCCCCCATGCCACATTGTTAGTGCCCTCATAAGGAAGAAAATATCCGACCAGGTGGCCGCCCAGACGCGGAATGATGCGGCCCCAGTTTTCGGCGTATTTTTGGAACGCGTCGCGTTGGAACGGATCGATCTCGTAGCGGATGAAGCAAGTAATCGTCATGGGCATTCTCCTGGTGGGTGAATCGTCGCAGCCCACGGTCAGAGCCGCCCCCGTCGCCACGATGGCCCCAATGGCTTCGCGGCGGCGGATCTGGCCGGTGGTAGGCTGTGCCGGATCCATATTCGGAAGTATGCCGGTGGCCAAACAAGAACACTTCGTTTAACATCAAAGTATGATTGTCGAGCGCCACGCGGACGCCACTGTTTCCAGAATTGCGGCGGCAATCGGCGAGCCGGCGCGAGTTCGCATCCTCTATTGCCTTATGGACGGCCATGCGCGAACCAGCACTGAGCTGGCGATTGTGGCGGGCGTGAGTCCGTCCACCGCGAGCGTACATCTCCATCGACTGAAGACTGAGCATCTGATCAAAGTGCTGGTCCAGGGGAAACATCGGTACTACAGTCTGCAGGGGTCCGAGGTGGCACATGCGCTGGAGGGACTGAGCGTCTTGGCGGGCGGCTCTCGCGACAAGTTCGTGCCCAGCGCACCCAGCCGGCTACACGCCGCACGGACTTGCTACGACCATATGGCGGGGACGTTAGGCGTGTCGCTGCATGACCGCTTCCAGGCACTGGGGTGGCTGTCGGCCGTTTCGACGGGCGGCAACGATGCCTACGACGTCACCTTGGATGGAACTAAAGCGTTCGAGGCGCTGGGCATCGATATCGACGCAACTCGGGCGCTGCGCCGGCGATTCGCTTGCGCGTGCCTGGATTGGAGTGAGCGCAGGCCGCATATAGGCGGGGCTTTAGGGGCCGCGCTCCTTAAAGTCGCGCTGAAACGAAAATGGGTGATCCAGGATCTCGACAGTCGAGTCTTAGGCGTCACAGGTTCTGGACGACGCGAAATGCGGACTCGATTCGGCCTTCATATTTGAGGGGTTCAGTTCGATATTACGCGGCGATCATATTGGGACCTGCGGGGCTTCAATCTTCCCGCAAAACCCGCATCGGATCCAGTCGCGACGCGCGAATCGAGGGCACCAAAGATGCCAGGACCGAAACCACCAGAACAATCATGACCACGCTGCCGAGCGTCACCGGATCGGTGGCCGAGACTCCGTACAGCATCCCGGATAGAAGACGCGTGAAGGCCACTGCGATCGCAAGCCCGGCCAGGCATCCCAGCGTCGAAACCACCAGGCCTTGCGACAGAAACTGGCCGACGATCTGCGTCCGCACGGCGCCCAACGCCAGCCTGAGCCCCACTTCGCGCTTTCGCACGTTGACTATATAGCTGATGGTTCCATACAGCCCCACACACGCCAGCATGGTGGCCGCCGACGCAAAGAACGCCAGCAGGATGGTTCGCAGCCGGTTTTCGGAATAGGCATCAGAGATTTGATCGACCAGCGGAGTCATATCATACACAGACCGGATCGGTTCGATGTCATGCATGGTCCGCCGGACCGTCTCTGCCATGGCGCGTGGTTCGCCGTGCGTGCGCGCCAGGAAATGGGTCCCAGGCTGGCCGGGGCTGTAACACCAATACACCGTCGGAACCGGTTCGCGATCCATCCCCGTTTCTCGCGCATCGCCGACGATGCCGCGCACCTCGGTGGTTTGAATGTATATGTTTCCCGGTTGCGAAAGATGGCGTCCAATCGGCGAGGAACCGGCGAAATATGCATTGGCGAACGCGCGATTGACCATCATCGTATTCCCGCTGGCTTCGTCGCGGCACATCTCTCCGGCAAGCAGCGGGATTTGGACCGTTGCGAAATACGTGGGTGACACGCTGCGGCCCTGCGCGATAATCTTTGGTTCGGTTTCGGCGCGACCTTCCTCCGTTTTCAGCTCGACTTGAAATTCAGCGGGAACTCCCGGGAGGCCGTAGGCGCTGGCTGCGGCGTCGATTCCGGGTATGGCGCGCAATCCTTCCAGAGTCCGGTCTACGCGGCGCTTGGATGCCTTGAAATCTCCGGTCTCGCCCCAGGAACTGCTGATCTGGAAGGTCAGGATGTGTTCCGGTTGAAAGCCTGGTGACACGCGGCCGAGTTGCTGAAAACTTCTTACCAGCAAGGCTGCCCCGGCGAGCAAGGTCACGGCTAGGGCAACCTGCACTCCGACCAGGGCGAACTGCACGCGGTTGCCTCCGGATACGCTGGTCCGCGTGCCGCGCGCCGAATCGGCCAGATTGGTGCGCGTTCCACGGATGGCGGGGAAGATGCCGCACACCAGCGTCGCGACGATGGCGCAGGCCAGCGAATAGACCACGATTCTCCAATCCAAGGAAATTTCTTCGATGCGCGGCAGATTCTTGGCGAGCGAACGGAACACCCCTGCAGCCGCGGCGGCCAAGAGCAACCCTAGTGCCGCGCCGGAGACAGCCAGGATGAGCGCTTCGGCCAACAAATGCGCCACCACCGAACCTCGTGAAGCGCCTAACGAGAATCGCACCGCGATTTCCTGCTGGCGCGCCGTCGCCCGCGATAGCAGGAGCGCCGCGACGTTGGTGCACGCGATCAGCAGCAGCAAGGAAACGGATCCGAACAGAATCCAGAGCGAACTTCGCACGCCGCCGACAGTGGTTTCTTTGAGCGGCTCGATTCGGGACGAGATTTCCGCGTCCGGTTTTGGAAACTCGAGGCCAAGAGCGCTCTGCACCGCCGCCAGGTTTGCGCGCGCCTGCTCGATAGTTACACCCGGCTTCAGGCGGCCGACGCCGTTGTACCAGGTCAGCTCCCGGCTGCGCGCGAAAGACGCGTCGTCCGCGCTCATCGACCACAAGTCGACACCTCGCACCGGAAACTGGAATGACGCAGGCATGACTCCGATGATCGGAACGAACGATCGGCCAAGTCGAAGCGTCTTACCGATTACGCTCGGATCTCCATTGAAGCGCCGGCGCCATAGCCGGTCGCTGATCAGGACGGCGGGTGGTCCGCCGAAATGTTCTTCCATGGGCGAGAAATCGCGGCCGAGGGCGGGTGCGACTCCCCACACTTGCAGAAAGCGCGAAGCCACAAAGGCGCGGGTGAGCCGCTCGGGAAGTTCGCCGGAGAGTTCGGATTCATCCTGGATGTAATAACCTGTGATGGCCTGGAAGGTTGTGTTCAAGCGATTCCAATCCGCCAGCCTCACCGGCGCTACAAACGGCTGGCGCGCTTTGGGATTGACTTGGGCCACAGTGACCAGTTGGTCGGCGTTGGGAAATGGCAGCGGCCGGAGCAGCACCGCATAGATCGCAGAAAACACCGCGCTGTTTGCTCCGATGCCGAGCGCCAGCGTGGCCACCACGGTGGCCGTAAAACCCGGCGCCTTCGCTAGAGCCCGCACTGCATGACGCAGATTCCGAAGGGTAGTATCCAGCCGCTGGTGAATGTCCATCTCGCGAGTCCTTTCTATCTGAACTGTGTAATTGCCGAGTTGAAGACGCGCAGTGCGCATGGCGTCGTCCCGGCTCATCCCGCTCGCTTGTAACTCTTCTATCCGTTCCAACAAATGGAAGGAGAGCTCCCGGTTCAACTCACGCTGCAAGCGGGCGGGGCGCACCACGTTCCAAAACCGCTGGAGCCACGCCATCACTTCACCTCAGCTCTCACCGCGCCACGCATCACTCTGGCGACTCCCTCCGTCAGCCGGCTCCAGCTTTCCTGCTCCTGTGTTAGTTGTTTGCGCCCCTTCGGCGTCAGCGAATAGAATCGGGCCTCGCGATTCTTTTCCGTGGTTCCCCATTCAGCCCGGACCCAGCCTTCCTGTTCCATGCGATGGAGCGCGGGATACAGCGAACCCTCCTCGACGCGCAGCAGCTGATCCGAGAGTCCATGAATGTGCGCGGTTATGGCGTATCCATGCATCCTCCTTCCAGAAGCCAGCGTCTTCAGGACCAGCAGCACCAGCGTGCCCTGCAAGATGTCGTTTTTCCGTGTGCCCATTGCGTTTACCAAGCTAGCTATACCTATGTAGCTATGCAAGCATACCGGTTGGACGCTGGCGGTCGCGAACGGTTAGGAACTGCTCGCGGTGGTCATGAGATCAACCTGCGTTTGACAGGGCCCTTCCGATAGTGGAGTCTTATTTGAGGAGGTTTCAATGAGATTCCTGTTCCTGACTGCTGCGGCGCTCGTCTTTGCTCAATCCGATACCCCTACCAACGATGCACCGAATCCGTATCACACGGTGGAGGGATGGGCGAAGCTTCCGGACGGCAGAAAAATGGGATCCACCAGCGCCGTCGAGATCGACAAGGACGGAAAATCCATCTGGGTTGCCGAGCGCTGCGGCGCCAACAGCTGCCTGGATCGGGAAACGGGCAAGATCAAGGACATCGCCGTCATTCTGAAGTTTGATCCGGCTGGCAATGTTGTTAAGAGCTTTGGCACGGGGATGTTCATTGCTCCGCACGGAATTTATGTCGACAAGCAGGGGAACATTTGGGTGACCGACTACCAGGACAATGCGCCACTCCCGGCCGGCCGAGGCGGAGCGCGCGGCGCGGGTGGTGCCAAAGGCGGCGACCCTGCGGGACGTGGCCCTGCTCCGGCGCCTCCAACGGGTCCCATCGGACCACGGCCCGGATCGACCATCGGGCATCAGGTATATAAGTTCAGCCCCGACGGCAAACTTCTGATGACGCTCGGCACCAAGGGCGGTGCTGCGGAACCAGGTTATTTCTACGCGCCCAACGACGTGATCGTCGCGCCGAATGGCGACATCTTCGTTTCCGAAGGGCACGGGGCGGGGAACAATCGCATCCTCAAATTCACCAAAGACGGAAAGCTGATCAAGACATGGGGCAAATTAGGGACGGGTCCGGGTGAGTTCGACCAGCCGCATTGCATGGCGTTCGATTCCAAAGGACGCCTATACGTCGGCGACCGGAATAACAATCGCGTCCAAGTCTTCGATCAGAACGGCACATACATTTCGGAACTGCGACAGTTCAGCCGGCCGAGCGGAATCTTCATCGACAAGAAAGACAACCTGTACGTGGCCGATTCGGAGTCGGAATCCGTGTCGCGCAATCACAACGGTTGGAAGCGCGGCATCCGTATGGGCAGCCTGAAGGATGGAAAGGTGATTGCATTCATTCCGGATCCGGCGACCGATGCCCGAGGAACCAGCGCGGCGGAAGGCGTTGCCGTCGATGCACAGGGAAACGTGTATGGGGCCGAGGTCGGTCCGATGGCGGTGAAGAAGTATTCGAAGTAGCAACCTCCGTTAGTGGGTCTGCGGATCGCGTTCGATCACCATCAATGCGAATGACCCCGGCAGCACTGGCGGTCTCCCTCGCCCAGATTCCGCCGGCCCGAACTTTGCTGAAACGATAAATACGCGGTGATTGGTCGGGTCGAGCCCCATGTTGCGTGAGGCCTGTGGTGTCTGTACGTTTTCGACGACGTGATATTGGTCCGCTGCGTCCTGATGAATCACAGTGAGCGTGCCGTCCGCATTCGAGGCGAACGCGTTGCCGGAGGCCGCATCGAACCCTGCGCCGTCAACACCCTTCCCGATGGGGAGCGTTGCGACCACCTTTCCGGCCTGATAGTCAGAGACGGCCATTACGCCGCTACGGCATCCGCTGAACAATCGATGGTGGGCCGAGTCGACTGCCATGGCGACCGGCTGTTTACACTCGCCAGTGGACCATCGCCGCGCCACGGTGGCTTTCTTGGCGTCGATCTCGACCACTTCGCTCGTGTCGGTGAGATTCGCGTATACTTTGCCGTCGCCCGCTGAAGCCCCGTATTCTGGTTTGCCGCCGAGTGGAATATTCGTGATCAGTGTTCCAGCCCGCGGATCGATTACCGTCGACGAGTGCGCGTCGCCATTCAATGTAAATACGCGGTTCGACGCGCTGTCGTAGAGAATGGCATCGGCATCCTCGGCGGCCGGGATCCGGCTGAGCACCCTGAAAGTCTTCAGGTCGAACATCACGACGGATTGGTCGTTACCCGAAGTTGCGAATCCGTGCCCCGTGGACTCAGCGACCGCCGTTCCGTGTGCACCCTGAATTCCAGTGACTTCGCCGAGCAGCGTCCCGCTGTCTTCATCCACCACCATCACGCGATTCTGCCGGGCGATAAACAGACGGTGATGGGGCGGATCGGGCACGATGTAATCCCAGCTCCCGTCCCCACCCAGAGTATAAGTGTGGGTCACGCGGTAAGACGAAGATGACTGCGCGAGAAGAGATCCTAGAGTCGTCAGCGCGAGTGCGATGTTGCGCATGGTGGCGCCTTTCTGCCTGAAGTATATCGGAACACGGCGCTGTTCGACGTAGTGGACGACTGTGAATTTCAGCACCCATGTACTGCTTGGTGATGTTCCAGGGCGGTTTGAGCCAGCTCGTAAGCGCCGCGAGCACTTCTAATTCGCAGATGCGCCAGATTGAAGTCTGAGTCTGCGGCTGAATTGTCAACAAGTGCGACTAGGTCGCGGATGGCCGCACGAAAATTATGAACGGCCGCCTGATGCTCCTGCCGCAACAAGTCGCGTTCCGCACACGGCATTATTCTACCGCCGTCTACGCCGCTCTTTCCAACTCTCGTTCTTCAGATTCAAGCAGAGCAACAAGATCCGATACTTCCGAGAGCCGATCCGTCACACCAGCGGCCATCGGGGAAACGCGTAGCGTGAGGCGGGTTTCAAGTCCTAAGAATTTCAAAGTAGCCCACACCCTGCTCGAGCGCTGGTGCCGGAGAGCAGCTGGCGCATTAATCGTCAGCAGGAGAATCGCGTTCTTGACGAACGGCTCGCCCAAATGAACCCCCCAGCGGGACCATCGCTACAATCCCAGCGATGCTGGTAGCCTTGGTTGGCGTCCTTAAGGACACGACAGGCTTTACCCCAGACCCCAGACGTGCTAAATCTGGATGCAATATGCGATTACACGCTATTGCTGTAGCCCTGTCGCTCGCCACTGCCGTCTTCGCCGCGGCTCCTACTCCCACGTTTCAAAAGGAAGTTCTGCCCATCCTGCAACAGCGCTGTCAGGAGTGCCACAGATCCGGTGAAGCCGTTCCATTTACGATGTCGAGCTACAAGGAAACGCGGCCTTGGGCGAAGTCCATCAAACAGGCTGTCGTCACCAAAAAAATGCCGCCATGGTTTGCCGATCCGCACTACGGCAAGTTCTCCAACGACCGCACGCTGACGCAGAGCGAAATCGACACATTGGTCGCCTGGGTGGACGGCGGAGCGCTCGAGGGTAATCCGAAAGATGCGCCCGCGCCTCGCGAGTTTGTAGAAGGGTGGACCATCGGCAAACCCGATCTGGTGATCGAGATGCCGAACGCGTTCCAGATTCCCGCGCAAGGCGTGATCGAGTATCAGTACGTAATCCTTCCGGCCAACCTCAAGGAGGACCGGTGGGTAGTAGCCGCGGAAGTTCGCCCCGGCGACAAATCCGTCATGCACCACGTCATCACTTCTATTCGCGAACCAGGGTCGCAATGGAACGCCGATATGGAGCCAGGGAAAATATTCGTACCCGCCAAAGGCGCCCGGGCTGGACAACAGCTTTCCGGCGGTCTGGCCGGATACGTGCCGGGTCAGGCGCTCCCTTCCGCCGAGACACCGCACCGCGCCACGCTGCTGAAAGCCGGTTCGGATATCGTGTTCCAGTTGCATTACACGCCCAACGGCAAGGCAACTACCGACAAAACCAAAATCGGCTTGATCTTTGCCAAGGAGCCGCCCAAATATCAGGTGATGGGCGGCAATTCTGCAGCGTACCGCTTCACCATCCCGCCGGGTGATTCAGCTTACGAGGTGGTCGGAACCTCCACGTTGTCCTACGACTGCGATCTGATCAGCATGATGCCGCACGCGCATCTTCGGGGCAAGTCGTTTGAGTATCGCGTGACACATCCCTCCGGCGAAGTGGAAACCGTGCTCAGTGTGCCGAAGTACGACTTCAACTGGCAGCTCACCTACTATCTCGCCAAGCCGATGCATTTACTCAAAGGAACCAAGATCGACGTGATTGCCAAGTTCGATAACTCGCCTGCCAATCCGTATAATCCCGATCCCGCAAAGGAAGTTCACTGGGGTGAGCAGACCTTCGAGGAAATGATGATGGGCTACTTCGCCGTCGTTGTCGATGCGGACAAAGTTCCAGCAAATTCCGGCAAACGGGGCACGACTGCGAGTTCCGGAAGCGAGCCCGGGCACTGATTTCGAGGGATCGAGTTGCTTATTTAGCCGGTCTGGCGTGATCCAGGCATAGACTGACCAGGTCCGAGACAGTCGCTTCGCCCACGCACATCACTGTGTCCGCGCCGCCCCAATAAATCTTTACGCTTCCATCCGGTTCCGGAACGGCGCCGCAGGTGAAGACCACGTTGTGCACATATCCGGTGACTTCCCAGGGATCCTCCGGTTGCAGAATCCAGGAGTCGCCTACCCCGATGATCTTTGCCGGGTTTACCAGGTCGTGAAGAGCTACGCCCAAACGGTAGACCGATCCGTCCATGGTCTCGAAAACTCCGTGGTAAATGGAAAGCCATCCCTGATCGGTTTTGATGGGCGGCGCGCCGGGACCGATTTTCATTTCATCCCAGTGATATGGTTCCGGTTTCATGATGAGCTGCGAGTCACCCCAGAAGCGCAGATCCGGAGAATAGGAAATCCAAATGGACCATGGAGAGATTTCGGAATGCGGACGGTCCAGCCGTGCGTAGAGCCCGTCAAACTTTTCAGGAAAGATCACCACGTTGCGGTAATCCGCCTCAGTGATGAGCGACACTTTCTCCACTCGATCGAAGTCCTTGGTTTTGGCGAGAGCGATCCGCACCCCATTTCGCGAATAAGCGCTGTAAGTGATGAGGTATTCCCCATCCAGCGGGGTCACGCGCGGGTCCTCCACACCGAACTCCTCATAGGCGGCAAACGGTCCCTCGCGATCGGGAATCAGAAACGGCTCCGGATCGGCGATGAAGCGGAATCCGTCGTAACTTCGAGCCAACCCAATAATCGATCGTCCCGTGCGCAGGTGGGAACGGAACAACATAATGTATTTGCCCTGATGCTTCACCACAGCCGCGTTGTGAACCGTTTCGACGGGATAAGGGATATCGCGTTTAGTAAGGATCGGATTCTGGCTGTATCGTCTGACAATGTCCGGTTTCATAGTGGCCTTTTTGCTTCGAGATCGAAGATCGTGGTGTAGACGCGCTCGTAGGCCTCCACCATCGTCTGGATCGAAAACATTTTTTGCACGCGTCCCCGGCATTCCGCGCGATCAATTTCGGGAACGCGCACTAACGCCTGCACTGCTTCATCGACGCTGTTGACCAGGAATCCCGTGACGCCGTGTTCGATCACCTCGCGGCAGGAGCCCAGGTCCATGGCAATCACCGGCACGCCCGCGGCATTGGCTTCTGCCAGGACCAAGCCGAACCGTTCTGGAATCGTGTTCATGTGAAGGAGCACGGAGGCTCGGCTGAACAAATCGTTCTTGCCCTGCACGTCCACTGGTCCGATATAGCGGATCTGATCGTCAAGGTGAGGTTGCACCTGCTCGCAGAAATACGCTTCATCCTGGATGATGCCCGCGATCAGCAGCGGCTGACCGCTCCGGCGGGCAACCTCGATCGCCAGATGAACGCCCTTGTCCGGGTGAATTCGTCCCAGAAAAATCAGGTGATCGCCGCGACGTTCCTGAAGCGGATAGAGCGAGAGGTCGATGCCGTTGTACACCGTCGCCAGATAGTTCAGGTCCGGCGCACGATCGGAATCGCTGATGGAAACGAAATACCCGTCGCGGTACTTCCGATAGACCGGCATGATCCGGGGCGACGAGAATCCGTGGATGGTCGTAAGCACCGGCGTCCTGACCAGCCGTGTGTAGGTCAGCGCCATGAAATCGTAGTGGCTGTGGATGAGGTCGAACTCGGCGGCATGCTCGAAGGCTTCGGAGATGTGCAAATACTCCACGACTTTGGGATCGACGGCGGAATCTTCTTCATATCCCCGCTCCACTACAGCATGCAGGTGAGCGCTGGTCACCGAGTCTCCGGTAGCGAACAAGGTCACGTCCCAGCCGCGAGCGGTGAGTCCTTCGGTCACATTGGAGGCGACCGTTTCCCACGCTCCGTATCGTCGCGGAGGAGTTCTCCACGCCACCGGTGACAGGACTGCCACGCGCTTGTTCGGAGTTTTCATGCAGATTGCATGGCAGCCAGGACCTCGCTGAGCGGGACGGTGGCGAAGCCTGTGGAGTAGTCGGAGATGCCATACGGGATGATCAACTCACCCTGGTGGAGCAGCGCTCCACACGTGTAAACGACGTTGGGTACATAGCCTTCCCGTTCGTGCGAGTTGGGACAAAGTAAGGGCTCGCGAAGCCGGCCGATCACCTTGCAGGGATCGTCGCGATCCAGGAGAAACGCGCCAATGCAATACTTACGCATCGGGCCGACGCCGTGGCTGAGTACCAGCCAGCCTGCGTCAGTCTCGATCGGAGATCCACAATTCCCCAACTGGACCAGTTCCCATGAGAATTCTGGCTTGAGAAGAATCTGGTGTTCATTCCAAAAATGGACGTTATCGGAAAACATGAGATAGATGTTTTCGTTGTCTTGCCGCGACAGCATGGCATACTGCCCATGGATCTTTCGCGGAAACAGCGCCATACCTTTGTTTTGCGCAGCGGGACCGTTCAAAGTAATAAATCGGAACAGAAGGAAGTCGGAAGTCTCCACCAGTTCGGGCACCACGACTCTTCCATCGAAGGCCGTGAAGGTTGCATAGTAGATATGCGTATCGTCATCGTTCTGGAATCGAACGAACCGTGCGTCTTCGATGCCATTGCGTTGCGACGGCGTGGCGGGAAATATCACGCGCTCGGACAACTGCTGCTCCGCCCGGAACTGAACTTCATAGTTGGAACGGGCCAGCATCCAAATTCCTTGTGTCTCATCTTGATCTGCCTGCGTCATTCCATCCGGCAGGCGGAACTGTTCGGTCTGGAGACTGGCGCGCAGTTCTTCCAGCGCGAACGACTCCCCAAGTTTGCTCATGACCCGCCGTGTGATGTCGCGAGTGAGTCCAAGCTCGATCAGTTTCCGCGCGAACAGCCCTTTTTCGTAGCGGGGGTTGGGGATCTGGCGGGGCTCGCTGAGAAAACCGGTGGGCGTGAAAACCTCGATCCGATTATCGTCATAGATAATGCCGGTTCGAAACGTGATGGAAGAAATATGCCCTTCTCCTGTCGCACGCAGGCTGAGGACGAACCGCAGGGCGCCGGGGGGCAATCCGGTTTGGTCCGTGTGCGGGACGATCGAGGGATTGAATAGCGCAGCGGATTCCAGCGCGTATTCCGCGAGAAAATAGGATCCGATCAGCATCCGTCTTTCGTCGGACAATCCCTCTTCCGTCGATAACATGTCGCGCACCTGTTCAAAACGTTCCAGAAAGAGGGAACTGATGCGCTGATGCCGTTGCGAAAACTCGGCGGAGATTTCTTCCAGGAGTTTACCGACACGGTCCTCCGGAAGGGCCATGATCCGGTCGATGATTCGGCCCGCCCGCCCCGAGTCTCCCGGATTGAACGGCCGCAGCAGAACGCGCGACTGGTCGGGCCTGAGGAAGGTGGTCGAGCGGCGAACCTGAAGGCAGATGGTGTTCATGATTGATGGCGTATTCGGCTGAACTCAGGAAGGATCTCTTACGCCCCCACGGCGATCGGTTCCCGGAAGCTTGCCACCATGTTTTGTGCTAGCCGCATTTCCGTCAGGGAAAGGAGGAAGGCGAGCGTCGACTCGGCTCCTTGATTTCCGTTCACCCGATCCACGTGCAACCCATCGCCGCATCCGCCGCTCTCAGGCGCGTACAGATCCAGACCGAGGTCGTTCCAGCCGATAAACCAATCGAAGGCACGTTGCGCCTGTTCGTACCACCAGTATTCCGACGTGGCCCGATAAGCCTCCAGACAGGCCGAAACCATGGCTTGCGCCTCGATGGGCTGCTGGTCGAAATTCGCGCGCGGGCCGCCCCGCCGGTAGAAGCCATTGCTGCCGATCGGCCGGAAGTGCCCGTGCTCTGAGATCTGTACTTCATTCAGCCAGCGGAGAGCGCGCAACCCGCACTCGAACACCTGCGGCCGTCCGGTCGCCCGGCCGCTCAAAATCAAGGCATGCGCGAGCTTGGCATTGTCGTAGGACAAACTGTCTTCAAACCAGCACCAGTCCGGCTTGGCATTCCTTTCAAACAGCTTCATGAGCCGGCAGGTAAGCGCATCGCGCGTCTGATTGACCAGGCTGTCGCCGCTCAGGCGCAGCAGATATTCATGGATCCCGATGAGGCCGAAGGCCCACGCCCGCGGGGACGTGAACTCCGTCAGCGCCGGCAATGCCTGCGCGAAAAGTTGCCCAGCCATCATTTGGAAGCTGCGGAACGGCGAGCGTCCCACGCCCGTTCCGAGCGCCCATAGGGCCCGGCCTTGACAGTCCTCGGATCCCCGCTCGTCGAGCCAGCGGCGATCGAAACTCATGTGGTTATGGAAGCGCCTGGTTTGGGCATCGAACGCGTGATGAAGAAAAGCGGCGGAAGTGGTGGCTATGCTCAGCAGCGATTCCGGCTCTTCCCCCAATTCTTCCAGCAGCACCGCCAGGATAAATGCGCGCGCATTATCGTCGGTGCAATAGCCCTCGGAGAAATTTGGAACGCCGAAAATCGCGTGCTGAAAGACACCCGTCGAATCGGTCATCCGCGCCAGATGGTTCAACTTCAGGTCGGGCAGTTCGCGAGGCCTCTGATCCAGAGTCTTGGTGACCAGAGATCTTCGCGAAGGCGCCGTACCCTGAAGGCGCGACATCTCGAACGAACGCATATACAGCTGTGCGACGTTGCTCCACACCATCTCCCGGCCAATCCGATAGGCGTTCTTGCGCATCGCATGCCGGCGGGTGTCGTCCCGTAACAAACTCATCACTTCCCGTGCGAGCGCTGGCGCATCGGCGAACGGCACCAGGACGCCGCGATCCTCCGCTAACAATTCGGCTGCGTGCCAATACGGCGTTGAAATCACCGCTTTGCCCGAGCCAAACGCGTAGGCCAGCGTGCCGGACGTGATCTGAGCTTGATTGAGGTACGGCGTTATGTACAGGTCGGCGGCCCCTATGAACTCTTTCAGATTCTCAATGTCTACGAAATCGTTGTAGAAGATGACGTTCTTGTCGATTTTATTCTTCTGGGCCAACATCTCCAGGCTGACCCGGTAGGCTTCGCCGTGCTCCCGCAGCTCGTTGGGGTGGGTGGCGCCCAGCACAATGTATACGACGTCCGGAAATTCCGCCAGAATGGCCGGCAGAGCGTTGAGCGCGTATTCGATTCCCTTGTTTGGCGAGAGCAGCCCGAAGGTGAGCAGCACCACCTTTCCTTCCACGCCGAACTGGTCTTTGAAATAGGTCGGATCGACGAACCCCACGTCGGGAATGCCGTGCGCGATCAAATCGATTTTCTCTGGTGGCGCTTCGTAGATGTCCTGCAGCATTTTCCGTCCGCTCTCCGCCATGACCACCACTCGCGTCGAGAGCGAGATCAACTCCCGCATGACGCGCCGTTGGTCGGATCTCGGCTCACGTAAAACCGTGTGAAGCGTGGTGACTACCGGCATTCTCAATTCGCGCAGGAACGCCAGTATGTGACCGCCCGCGGGCCCGCCATAGATGCCGAATTCGTGCTGTAGACAAACGATGTCCACGTTGCTGATGTTGAGGAAGTCGGCAGCGCGAAGATAGGACGACAAGTCCTGCTCCTCAATCTCGAAACGAACCACCTCGGGGTAGTCGTATCCGCCTTTAGTGTCGTTCACGGAGACACAGAAACACTGGTTTTGCGGATGCGCGGCTGCGACGGCCGCCAGCAGGTCCGACGTGAACGTGGCGATGCCGCACTTGCGCGGCAAATGGTCGCCGACAAACGCGATATTACGAACTTTAGACATTGGTTCCATAAGATATTCCCTTGCTCGACTCAGGTTCTTCCTGGTCGATCAATCCGGTGGTTGCCCGGCGGGAGCGAAATGCAGCGGATCCCTTAGGTTTTGCAGTTCCCGGTAGTAGTAGATAGGAAGAGGCCGTCGCCTCTCGAACTTCAATGCCTTCAGAAACTCGATTTCCTCCTCGGTGGCGTCTCCGCTCAGCGTGTTGTCCAGAAGGAATCGTTCAAAACCCGGCTCGATGGCGAAGGCGGGTGGCGGCTCCTGCTCAACAAACTCAAATCGTTTCAGTCCACCCGGCGCCAGCCAGCGATTCAGGACCACTTCCATGCTGAAAGTCTTGAGATCGATATCCCAGGAATCGATCATGGGATCTAGGAAGGAGACGCAACCTTCCACCGAGACACTGAGAACCTCCGTGTCCAGGAATTCCAGAATTGCCACGCGCATTTGCTCATGGCTGCGATCGCTGAGTTGCGCCATCAACCGCAGCCAGTCCTCGCTGCCCAATTCCGCCTTGGCCACGCCCTGGGCGACGTCCAGCAGCTTCTGGGTGACCAGGCGTTCGAGCTCTCCGAAGGGCTCTTTCTCGAAAATTCGGCGAACTTCCATCTGCCGTTCCGGCTCGCATTTGCGAAGAATCAAATCGCGGCACTCTTTGAACAGAGGGCGGGGCGGCTCGACCACCCGCTTCTTCAACTCCTCCTGACGCTGCAACTCGGCGAGTCTGGAAAGCTCCCCGGAAGGGAGCTTCAAGAATTCGCCCATCTTGTCGTAGAGGTCGGTGCGCCCCGGCGCCGGCGGAGCCTTCTTCCGGGTCAGGAGCTGAGAGACGTAGGATTCGGTGACCTGAGTGGCGGCAGCCAGATCCCTCTGATCGAGTCCAAGCTCACTCAAACGCTGTTTTATCACTAAAGAGACGTCCACTGCGGTCCTCGCCGAAAATTAACCAACGTGAGTGAAGATACACTCCAATTCTGCCACACGTTGGATTGACAATCAACTGTACTTAACTGATAATAGTGAATGTCTGGGCGCTTTCCGCCCACTCGTTCGATCGTCTGAACTAAGTCCGGCGATCGGATCCCTTCTTTCTTAGGCCACCACAAATAAAGGAGTTGCTATGTCCGGCGAAGGCGCAATCCGCGAACCAGCCGAACTGCTGACTTTTGTGGTACCTGCGACGGTTCAACCGGATAGGGAACGTAGGATAGGCCCGGGCCTGATCCTGATCGCGACGAGCGCGCCCATTCCGCAAACTGTGCGGCTGGAGAGCGACTCAAACGGCGTCGGGTGGACCACGGTCACCGGCACTTCGAACGCGAAGCAGCTCGAACAGAATCTCACAAATGCCGGATGGTCGTTTTTCTTCATGGCCGGGAAGATCCGGACGATCGCCTTTGGTTTCAATAGGCAGAGCATGCTCGAAATAGCGCTCAAACGCCTAATGGCAAGGGTGAAAACGCAAAAATGCAATTGTCTGGAGATCGACGCGGTAGCCATGCGCTCATTCCTGGGGATACCCTATGTGAGCATCTCGGCCCACGCTCGTCATATTCAGAAAGAGATGGTTTTTTGCGGTCAATGATCAGAGCCGACGCAGCCGTCAATACTCCCTCAGGTCTATTGCGCCCATGCTTTCAAAAGAGTAATCTGCAGGTGGAGCGGGCATGGACAAGAGATTAGCGAAGCGGCATAAGCGCCAGGTTTCGCGCGCAAAAGAACGGGTACGGCTCTCCGAGCCTGACCTGAGGACTCCGGAACAGATCAAGGCCGCGCGCGAGGCCAGCCGCGCCTCTGTCAGCCGCGGCAACGTACTTAAGACGGGTGACTCCGCGCCGTCGTCCCGGACCAGCCGCCCACCTGCGACGGGCAGTGCCGCAAAAACTGATGTCTAGAAATGAGGCCACTGTAACCGATGTTGTCCACTCATTGTCCGTTCTGTAGGTCGGTCGAATTCAGAGGAGTAGGCGTCCGAAACGCCATCGAGAAAGCCTTCCTGTGGATCCTTCTCCCCTACCGCTGCTGTCTGTGTGGCCACCACTTCTTCCTGTTCCGGGGGCGGGCTCCGATTGATGGAACGGCCTGATTCTCCGCTGGTCTCTGCCCGGCATCTCCTTTGTGAATCGGCCCAATCGAAGCGGGGTTGGAAGTGACGCAGTCACCGAAATTGACCCATCACTAGAACTTGGAACGTATTAGGGACGTGCTAAAATGGTTGCGATCGCGGAGAGGTGGCAGAGTGGTCGATTGCGGCGGTCTCGAAAACCGTTGAACCTTTACGGGTTCCGGGAGTTCGAATCTCCCCCTCTCCGCCATTTGGAACTGTAAACGATTTTTCGAATTCGCTGCCTCGTCCAAATATCGTCGCAAGTTGACATCGCCCCCCGGATCGACTACCTTCATCGGAAGATGAAAACCCTCGCTATCATTCTTGCTTCCGCCCTCGCTTCCGCCGCTTTGTCGCTGGCGGCTCCCAAGATGGAAACCGGCGCAATCAGCGGCGCAGCGTTTCGGATCGATGTTCCTGAAAATTGGAACCGCGGCCTGGTGGTGTACTGCCACGGCTACGCAGCGCAGCCGGTGAAGTATAACGACCCGAAGCTTTCACCCGTCCTGCAGGTATTTGTCGACCAGGGATTCGCAGTGGTCCAATCCGGGTACGCGGCAGGAGGATGGGCGGTGGAGCAGGCTGTCACCGACACGGAAAATCTGCGGCGCTACTTTGTCAAGAAATACGGAAAGCCCAAGGAGACGTTTATTACGGGTCATTCCATGGGTGGATTCCTGACTATGATGCTGATGGAGACGCATCCCACCACCTACGATGCCGCGCTTCCCCTGTGCGGACCGCTCGCGGCTACGGACTGGTTCATGGCGCGCGGCGCCTTCGACAGCTACGTGCTGTTCAACTACTATTTTCCCGGCGTGCTGCCGGAGCCGACCAAGATCCCCAAGGATTTCGTGAACAATCGTGAGCTGCAGAACAAGATTGAGCAAACGCTCGATGCAGCGCCCGAAAAAGCCGCGGCGCTACGAAAATTTCGCGACAGCAATTTGAAGAGCAACCGCGATCTGGCCTCCACTACTGCGTTCATCGCCTACATGCTCAAAGAACTAACCGAGCGCGCAGGCGGCAATCCTTTCGACAATCGCAACGTGATTTACAACGGAACGCTGGACGACAACAAGGTCAACTCGGAAATCGCGCGCTACGCGGCCGAACCGAGAGCGCAGGCCTATATGCGGAGCTACTATACACCCACTGGGCACATTAAGAATCCGATGCTGGCGATTCACACCAGCTACGATCCGCTGGTGCCGGTGTGGATCCCCAATGCCTACAGTTCGACCATCGAGCAGGCGGGTGCATCGAACCTGTACGTGCAGCAGTTCGTCAAGCACGATGGCCACTGCGCCATCACACCCGATGAAACCGCTCGAGGCTTTTCGGAACTTCGCGAGTGGAAGACGAAGGGGACTCGTCCGCAGGGTGGCGAGGTGCCCAAAGACGCGCCCAAGGCGGTCACCGGAAACAACGACTAGCGAACTATAATGCGTCGCGGCGGGGAACCCACAGGTTGGGAAACATGCTCAGAACCACGTCGCCTTTCTGATTTCGCGCGGTGATGTGGACACGGACCACGCCGTGGGTGGGCTTGGAACGCGACGGGGTAATGGCAACCACTTCAATCTCAGCGATAATCGTGTCGCCGGGTCTGACCGGATTCGGCCATCGCAACTCGTCGACGCCCAGCCCGAGCACCGGACCTCCGCCGAACGGCTTCGCGTCGACGATCAGGCGCATCACGATGGCTGCGGTATGCCAGCCGCTTGCGGAAATCCCCTGCAGCGGTCCAAGAGCGGCAGCCTCGGGGTCCAGATGCATCGTCTGCGGATCGAAACGGCGAGCGAAATCGAGAATCTCGTCCTGAGTGACCTGAGCCGGCGGCGACACGATTCGCTCGCCCACCGCGAGCTCTTCAAGGTAACGCATGGATCTAGTTTGCCAAATGCGCGGCTGGCTCGCGCGAGCTTTGCAAGAATGGCAATATATGTCGAACGTCCAGATCTTCGGCCTGAAAAAATCGCAGGCGACCCGCGCCGCGGAGCGATTCTTTAGAGAGCGCCGCGTTCCCATCCAGTTTGTGGATCTAGGTCAGCGGCCGATGGCTCCAGGCGAAATCAGGAGATTCATCGACCGCTTCGGACTGCATGAATTACTGGATCGCGAAGGCAAGTCCTATATTGACGCGGGACTTCAATATCTCAAGCTCACTGATTCCGGTCTGCAGGCAAAGATCGAGCAGGACCCGGCATTGCTCCGGCTGCCACTGATTCGCGCCGGCAACCGGCTCAGCATTGGCCAGGACGAGGGCGCTTGGAAAGAAATGTCCGCGCTCGTTCTTAGCGCTCCACGTCCGTGATCCAAAACTCCGCTAATTCGCGCCGTCGGACTGAGCTCGCGTAACGGCTTTCTGACCGACGCCGGTTCCGAGCGCGAGTCCCTGGCTGACATCCAACTGCGTGTGAATCAGAGCGTCGAACGTGGACGTGCCCGCGTCGTTAGCCATGGCGGCGAAGAGTTGCGCGTCGGCTGGAAACAGGAACGACAACGCCGCTGCCGACGCGCCCGATGCGCAAGCATGGCCGGAGGGATATCCGGGATGCTGCGGCAGTGCGAACAGGGACACGATGGTCGAGTCCGCCTGCGGAGGACGCAGTTCGAGGTACGCATACTTGGCGTCCCAGCAGGCGAGCGTCGCGTCGTGTTGTGCGATGGTCGCATAGGCGTAAGCTCGTGCGGCGCGCGGCGGATTGGTGTCCAGATGATTCTGGAAGATCTCCAGGTCCAGTTGCTGTATCCAGGGCTGGAAGAATCCGGGCTGCCAGAACCACGCCAGGTGATTCGTCGTGTTGGTGCGATTGAGATTCTTGTCCGCGGCATACTGCGTGTTCGCGGCATCGGACCCAAACGGGGGCGGAGCCACGGGCCGCAGATCGCCACCGCCGTTCAACACCCACGGCCTCCAGGTTCCAGCCAGAGGCGTGACCGGATTCGCGCTGCCCCAGACGCCTGGCGTGGGCGGATAGGAACCGGTGAACACTTGATCCGAGCCATCCCCTTTCGCGTAACCGATGACTGCCTGGCCGACGGCTTGTCCCAGAACAAGTCCCGCGCTTACGTCGCTTGGAAACGCAACGCCCGCGATCATTCGCGAGTTGGCGGCTTGCGTCGCCATACTGGCGAAGGTCGCGGCCTGGCTGGGAATTAAGTAGCTGAGGACGGTAGCTGCTGCGGCGGCGGCAACGGCGTGCTCGGATGGATACGACGGACTTTGCGGGACGGCGACCACTGGCGCGACGGTTGCATCCATGTCGCTCGGATGCTTGCGGTTGTATGCGTATTTCGAATCCCAGGCAGCCACCATGCCATCCGAAATAGCGGCCGCGACCAGCGCCAGAGCGCGCGTTTGCATGGTGGTGGGTAGGCCGGCGCTCACCACGGATTGAACCGTGATCTGCATCCACCGGTAACCGGGTGAGCCAGCATCCCAATAATGGATCGAGGCGAGCGTCGGTTGATCGCGCATCGCGATGCTCTGCTTCACTTGCTGCAATTCGGTAGCAGTTGCATCGGGAGCAGGCGGTGCTGGAGATCGCTGAAAGTTGCCGCCGTTGACTACCCAAGTCTTCCACTGGCCCGCGTTCGGCTCGACTTGAGCGAAGCACAGGCTGGTCATCATAAGAATGTAGGCCGAGAATTTCATCTTGCGAATTTCCTTCGAAGGGCTGTACCCCTTCGCGGCCCTATTTATTCCCGTAGGCGCCTTGGAGCAAGATCCAGCTCACGCGAGAGTGAGCGTGTTGCACGGCATTAACAGGTGTGTTCCCACGTTAATAGACAACCGGTCTTCTCGGGCTGACCGATCGAAGATCTGGTGGATGAATAGGCGCCGAGCGATTTCAAAATCCGGGGTTGCGTCGTCCCGTTCACGATGCCCCGGTGAAAACGGCGACAGAAGGGTATATAATTCCCTTGGCGGGTATCTTCCTCCGAGTGCCTGCCACAAGCGGAAGCGGCGGACCTCAGTTCCGCCGCTCTCGTTCACGTCAGCCAACATTGCCGATCACTCGCGTTTTACTCCGGCAAGGAGTTTCCTCCGACGCGATTCTGAATCTCCGGTGGCGTGAAACCAGTTTCCAGAATCGCAAACCCTTGCCGGTTCCTCCGACTTCCGCTTTGCGACCGCTTCTATCTTCCTTGAAAGCTTAAACCGGATAGCCCCCAAAGGCGTGAATGTTTCGTGGAGTTCTCGTGAAGTTCGTGTGCCTGTACAATGCCTGTTGAGCTTGATGTCCACGCCAAAGCTATTCGCCGCGTTCCGGCTCGATCCGGCCAACCAGTGCCTATGGCGCGCACAAACCCGTATCTCCATGGCGCCCAAGGTGTTCGACGTGCTGTGCTACCTGGTGGACAACGCTGGCCGGCTGGTCACCCAGCAGGAGCTGCTGGATGCCGTTTGGCCGGAAACCTTCGTCCAGCCCGAAATCCTGCGCAAATACATTCTTGAAATTCGCAAGGCGCTGGGCGATCCGCCGAGTCATCCGGCCTTCATCGAGACGCTGCCCAAGCGGGGTTACCGGTTTATCGCTGCGGTAAGCGACGAGACGCCCGCCGGCCCAATCCGCAGGCCTGTCGAATCGACCGCACCACTCGTCGGCCGGGAAGCTCCGCTGGCCGAGTTGAACCAGCGGCTGAACGCCGCTCTAAGCGGCCAGCGTCAAGTGGTCTTCATCACCGGAGAAAGCGGCATCGGCAAGACCACTTTGCTGGATGCGTTCGAGCAGGAATCGCTGCGCGCCGCTGGTGTCCGCATCGCGCGGGGTCAGTGCGTGGAAGGGTTCGGCGGCAGGGAGAGTTATTATCCCGTACTCGAGGCGGTAGGCCAGTTGATCGCCGGGGAGGGCAGCGAGCCAGTGCTCCGCATCCTCGCCGCCCACGCCCCCACATGGCTGGTCCAGTTTCCTTCGACCATCCGGGACGAGCAGCGCCAGTCGCTGCAGCAGGAGATCCTGGGCGCCACGCGTGAACGGATGCTGCGGGAAATTTGCGAAGCTTTAGAGCGCCTCTCTGCCGCCCAGCCGCTGGCCTTGGTACTGGAGGATCTGCAATGGGTCGACGATTCGACGCTCGACTTGATCTCCGCCCTGGCGCGCCGCCGGAACCCAGCTCGGGTGATGCTGGTCGCTACCTATCGCCCGGTGGACGTCATCCTCTCCAACAGTCCCCTTAAACAGCTCAAGCAGGACTTGCTGGTGCATCGCTTGTGCCACGAAATGAGTGTGGAGCCGTTCACGGAATTGCAAGTGGAGCGTTTCCTGTCGACGGAGTTTCCCGATACCGATCTGCCGCGACTCCTGGCGGTGACCATTCACCGGCGTTCCGATGGGAACCCGATGTTCATGGTCGCCCTGGTCGATCAGATGCGGCAGAAAGGTCTGCTCGCCGCCGGGGACGGAGGGTGGACGTTGACTGTTCCGTTCGCGCGCCTGGATCCGGGCGTGCCCCAGACGCTCCAGCAACTGCTCGAAATTCAGGCCGAGCGCCTGGCGCCGGAGGAGCGGAGCCTCCTCTCCGCAGCCAGCGTCGCGGGCCAACGATTTTCCGCGTGGGCGGTGGGCGCGACACTCGAACGCAACGCTGGCGAGATCGAGCAAGTTTGCGAAAGCCTGGTCGCGCGCCAGCAATTCCTGAAGTGCGCGGGAATCCAGGAACTGGCTGACGGCTCGGAATCTCCGCAATACGAATTCAAACACGCTCTTTATCGAGAGGTGCTGTACGCGCAAATGCCCGCCACCCAGCGCCGCCGTCTGCACGCCCGCCTGGCCGAAAGCATGGAAGCGCTGTGGTCCTCAGCGGAGCAGGCGCTGGCTTCCGAGCTGGCGTTGCATTTTGAGGAGGCCCGCAGTTACGCGCGCGCGGTTCGCTACTTGATTCTAACGGCAGCCAACGCGCAGCGCCGCTATGCGCATGACGATTCCATTCGCCTGCTGCGTCACGCGCTCGACCTGGTGGTGCACATCCCGGCTGAAGCCGCGCACGATCTGAGGATCAAGATTCTGGAGCGCATCAGCGACGCCCTGTATGCGCAAGGCGAGATGCTGCAATCGGCCGACGTGGATCGCGCTGTGGTGGAACACGCCGCGCAGTTCGGATTCGTCGCGGCCCAGGTGAACTCGCTCACCCGGCTGGCGCGAGCTTTGGCGTTCATGGATCCGGACCGCTGCATCGCGGTGTGCGAGCGGGCCGCGGAGTTGAGCCGGACGCAGGACGATCCGCTGCTTCAGGCCCGCGCCGAAATGTTGCTCGCCTGCTGGAGGATCATTACTCATGGCTGGCGCAAAGAGGATGCCGAAATCTGCGACGCCGCCCGCGAAACTATCCGCCAAAACGACGCCGTCCCCGCCTACTATGAAATTCTCTACGCGCATGTCCAGTGCATTCGCGGCGACTACCAGGGCGCTTATGAGACCGCCAAGGCTGGAATTCCTAAATCCATCGAGAATGACAACCTGACGGTATATCTCTCTGCCCATTCGTCGCTGGCCCAGGCCCTGCTCCAGTTGGGGCGATGGGGAGAACTCCTGCAAGTATTGAACACGGCGCTGGACGTCGCCGGAAAAAATCGCAACGCTCCCTGGCTCGGAATTTTTCAAGCAAATCTGGCGTGGGTCCGGTTTCAGTGCGGCGACATTTCCGGCGCGAGCACCCTTGCGCGCGAATTGATTCACGATCGCATCGATGAACCTGCCGGTCAGGTCCGCACGATGGCGACCGTCACCGCGGGTTTCGCCGATCTGGAATCGGGTTCGACGGATTCGGCTGGAGAGCGATTCTCCAGCGTGATTGATGCGCCGGTTCACGCGCGGTTCTTTTTGGATTGGTACTGGCGGTTGATGGCTCAGCTTGGAGTCACGCAGACGTGGCTCGCGAAAGGCGACAGCGCGCGCGCCAAACAAGCCGCGACGGTCTTTTTCGAATCCGCGACTTCGGCTGCCGACCCGGGCTTGAATGCCGTCGCATGGGAGCTGAACGCACTTCTGGCCCTGCACGACTCGGAATGCGATCGCGCCTGTGGTTTTGCGGAGAATGCGCTGGCCGCGTTACCCTCCAAGGTTCCCATGATCGCCTGGCGAATCGAGTTGACCGCATCGGATTGCTATCGCGCGGCCGGCGATCCGGAGCGCGCCGAACTGCATCGCGTCCGCGCCGCGGCAATCGTCGGGGAACTGATTGCTTCCTTTCCTCAGAACGAGCCTCTGCGCGAATCGTTTGCCGCCTCGCCCGCCGTGCGCCGCGTCCGCGAAGTCCGATCTTAGTGACCGGTTTTGTGGTAGCATCGCGACTTGCGTGGCTGTGGGACCTAGTCTCCGCGTCACGCTGTCCCAACAAAGGCCAAGACCGTGCTTCAGATTGCGTTTGACCCCGCGACGAATCCCCTTAACAACAATGAATGGTCGTTTCCGTTGTTTGAATGTATTCACATCGCGATGTTCACGATGTCGGTAGGCACCATTGCGCTAGTGGATTTCCGGATGCTCGGGCTGGCCATGCGGCGTCAGACCCCGGCGCAGCTGCTTAAGGACACTTCGATGTGGACCTTGACTGGCCTCATCATCGTGATCACGTCGGGTATCGTGATCTGGACCACCGACCCGCTGCGCTACTACTTCAATCCGGCGTTTCGATACAAATGCATTGCTCTGGTGGTGGCGGTCATCTATAACTACACCATTCACCGCAAAGTGGCGCAGTCTAATCCTTCTCTGCTGGTCGGTGGAGCGGTCGCGGTGGTCTCGCTGCTGTTGTGGATTTCGATTGTGTTTGCCGGGTTGTTTTACGCTTTTACTTAGAGACTGGAACCTCAGGAATGTCTGCTGCGGAATTGAGTCGAGCGGTCCAGGATACGGAGTTTTTTACGGCCTTACGTGAGTCGGGGCTGCCCTATCCCATCGTGTTGTCGCTGCACCTGACGTCCATCGCGATTTTTGGCGGCATGATCCTGATGACGGACCTCCGCCTGCTGGGTTGGGCGATGAAGAGCGTGTCCATCACCGACATGGTGCGGCAGACGCGGATCTGGAAGTGGATCGGCTTCGTGATCATGATCAGCTGCGGCATTCTTCTGGCGGGAGCCAAGCTCGAAACCTATTACGACAATCCGTACTTTCATCTGAAGCTCACTTTTCTGGTGCTGGTGGGCGTTCATGCGCTGGTCTTTCGTAAGAGCGTGTATGGGAACACTACTGCACTGGATGCGCTTCCCACGGTCCCACGCGTCGCGAAGGTAGCTGCCTGCATCTCGATCGTGCTGTGGGTCGGGATACTCTCGGCGGGGCGATGGATCGCTTATTTCGAACGGCCGGTCCCGCATAGGACGGCGGAGCTTGTTAAAAACTAGCTTGGCAGGTCGGGGACCTGCCCCACTGCCGACGCTTTGCGGCGGATGCCTCGCCCGACCTGCATCGCCATGACCATGCTGGCCGCGAGAGTCAAGGCGCCAATCGTGGCGTGTCCGACGGTCACCAGAACGAAGGCGACGGTGCCGGCGGTATTCAGCACAAGCATCAGGAATGCCGCGATTCCCAAGCACACTTGCACCACAATGATGGAGATCAGCGCGGTCGCGGCGCGGCGCATCGATGTGGGCTCGGGGAAATTTTGTAAGACCAGCGCCGAGACTACCAACGTCATCAGCACTACTACCATCGCGCCCGCCATGTGCGGCATGACGCCGGTCACTTCATGCCGATAGGCCGCGCCCAGCACGATCTGAAGAAACGCCGCCGGTGGAGTCGCCAAAGCGAGAGGCCGCAGTAAAGGCCACTCGCCGGAATCGATAGGTTCCGTCTTGCGATTCCAGCCCGAAGAAGTAAGGACCGCAATCGCAGCGACGATTGACACAAACAAGGGCGCCACCGAAGCATGGAACATTCCGCGTACTGGTGAAACGGGACCGACATGCCATCCCGCGGCTGCATCTATGATGGGCGCTGCGAAAGCGATCCACGCCAAGAATCGCATCACTGCGGGAATCGGCACAAACGACGTCCACACCGCGAGGCCCAGGGTAAGCAAGACTAACGCGATGGATAGCGCGAGATGTGGCCCTTCATTAATGCCTGCGGGCACTACGGACTGGGACTGTCGCGCCGCGACTTCGGTGCTGGTGATAAAGGCTCCGGATACGATTACGGCCAGCGCGAACACGGCCACGATCAGGACGTAGCGATGCAGCATCCTCTCAAATCACCTCGAAGTTCGCCATCATGCCCATGTCCTCGTGTTCCAGGTTATGGCAATGGAACACGTACCGTCCGCGATACCCTGCAAATCGAACCAGAATATTCGCGGTCTGTCCAGGACCGAGATCAATGGTGTCTTTCCAACCCGCGTCATACGGACCCGGTCTGCCGCTGTGCGAGAGAACCTGGAAGTGCACCAGATGCAGGTGCAGCGGATGGCTGAAATCCGTATTCAGCCGCCAGATTTCGGTGGTATTCAGCTTGGGCCGCGCCTCCATGCGCGCGGGATCGAACGGCTGGCCGTTGATTCTCCAGCCATGGGTGCCGCGCTGATAACTGAAATCGAAATCGCGAACCATCATCGCTTCTTCCGGCTTGGCGAACGCAACATCGGAGAGTTTGGCTGGCACGTCGCTTTCATCACGCTCGCTTCGAATGACGTCGAATTGCATGACCTGACCGGCACGTCCATCATCCGCCTTGTTGAGGAGAGTTATCTTCGATCCAAGCTTGAATTTGGAGAAGTCCACGATTACGTCAAAGCGCTCGGCTGGTGCGATTCGCAGCGTACGATGCGAGACCGGCGCGGCGAGCAATCCTCCATCGCTGCCGATCTGGACGAGGGGCGCCACGGGATCGAGCGCCAAGTCATATCTACGCGCGTTGGATGCATTCAAGATCCGAAAACGATATTTGACGTTGGCGACTTCCAATCTCGGCCACGGTGCGCCATTCACCAGAATCACGTCGCCGAGCACGCCACCCATGTACTGGGCGTCGACTCCAGGCGCATCTCGCAACGAAGGATCGAGCGCCGGATACCGGAACGACCCATCCGAATCGAAAGACCGATCGCAAATCAGGAGGGAGATTTCTTTATCACCGTGCGGCAGCGGCAGGCGCTCTTCTTCGGTATCGCGGAGGATATAAAACCCCGCCAGGCCTCGCCAGACTTGTGGACCCGTGAAGTCCATACGATGGTCGTGATACCAAAGGGTTGCCGCGCGTTGATCGTTGGTGTAGACGTATTCGCGCTCGCGTTCAACGGCCCGCGCCATCGGGTCATGCATGTGGGATTGGGGAAAGTCGCCGGCGGGCAGAACGAGATCGGTGGGGTATCCGTCGCTCTCCGGTGCAGTGCGGCCGCCATGCAAGTGATTCACGATCGGCACGTTCAGTGCATTTCGAAGTTGCAACGAGACACGGCGGCCAACACGCGCCTCGATGGTCGGCCCGGGAAACATCCCGTTGTATCCCCAGATTCCCGTGTCCATCGCGGGCAGAATCCGCACGCTGGCTGGGCGGGCGGTGACTTCGTAGAAATCAGTGTTCGAATCCGTGCGGACAGGCTTCAAAAGCGGAATTTCCGGCAAGGGAACCTGGAATGGCTGCGGCAGTGGCGCGAGGCTTGGCAGGAGACGAGCCTCCGGCCGAGGACGCACGCACCTGGATTCGATCGCTGGCAACAGCAGGCCGGTTCGTGCGTAGCGCAAGATCTCGCGACGGCTAAGCTTCATTTCCGGGGACCGCCGGATCGTTTAAGAAATACCGAGATCGTTTGCCATGTGGCCACGGCAAACACGATGACTCCGAGCGGAATGTGCACGTTGAGAAATCGGCCATAGCCAGTGCCAATTTGCAGAGCCTCGCCGAGCAACAGGAAGACGCTGCCGAACAGAAGCCACAGCGAGGCCACGCGCGATCGCATCAGTGCGGATACGACGATGACTTGGAGTACAGAGATTGCCAGGGCGATCCACCCGGTCCATTCGTGAAACTTCACTGGGCCGTCAATGCCGGAAAGAAATTGTCCGGCAAATACCGACTGCGCGAACGCAGCGAGAGAATGACAGACGAGGACCAGCCGCAGGATCGCCAAACCCAAGATCGATTGTAGCGCTGGCGGCCAATAGGCGGCACCGCGTAAAACCGCTCAATCAGGCTTCTGGCTCCGGGGACGATCGAGCTTAGCCGCGGCGCGCGCCGGGCGCCGGCATATCCTGCCAGAACTTCCGCATCTCCCCGCGAGGATCGTTCTCCACCCGCGTCTCATTATCGAAAATCATGGTCGCGCGCCGATCCGCATCGTAACCCGGCCAGCTCGGAACTTTCGGGTTATTCGGATTGCCCGTTTTGGCCAGCGAAATCCACGCCGCCGCGAAACGTTCCCACAACGCCCGTTCCTGCGGCGAGCCGGTCCCACCCACGCCGTCGCGGAAGTTGTAAAAGGACGCCGACACGTCGGTTCCATGCACCGCGCCAAATTTCCCGCCGAACCCGGCGCTCTCAAACGCCCACAGATACAGGTATGCGGGAGCCTTGCCCAAGGCGGACTTGCGCTCCGCTTGAAGGGTGGCGTTGCGCCGGCCGCCTGCATCGGTCGCAATCTGCGCCTGAATCAGGAACGGAGACTTGTGCGGATACCGGCTGCGATACATTGCCAGCATCGGCTCGGCTTTCGGGCCGTAGCGTTCGTTCATCATGCTGCGCAGACCTTCCTCGGTCAAATCGAAGTTGGTCAGTCCGAGCGCCGCGTCCTCAAGCGTCGTGGAGATGATGACGGGCACGTCCGCCGATTCGGGTGGCGCTGCGGGATCGAATGGGTTATGCGGCAGCACGGTACCATCGACCACCGGTGTAAACGCCGCCGTCGCGCCCAGCGAAGTCTGCGCCTCCAGAATCTCCTGCCATGAAACTTTCTGAATGGCGGCGATATTTCCCTTGGCAATCCCGAGCTTCGCCAGCAGCGCCTCTGCCGATTTCGTGCCCGCTTCACGCGTCGCCGAACGAATGGTCGATCCGCTCTGCACGCCCGCGCTGCGGAACAAACCCTTGGCGGAAGGCATCGCCAGCATAGTCGAGGTCTTGGCTCCTCCTCCCGACTGGCCGAAAATCATCACCTTCGCCGGATCGCCCCCGAACTTCTCGATGTTGTCGCGCACCCATTCGAGTGACGCGACCAGGTCCATCATGCCCACCACTCCTGCGTGCGCGAACTCAGGAGGCGCGCCCAGATCGGCCAAATGTAGATAGCCGAAACTTGCCAGGCGATGGTTCACCGTGACGATCACCACGTCGCCGAACTTAGCCAGTTGCGCGCCGTCATACTGCGGCCCGTTCCCCGAGCCTGTGGCGAAGCCGCCGCCGTGGAAAGAGACCAGAACCGCGCGCTTTGCCCCATCGTTCACGCCCGGCGTCCAGACGTTCAGCGAAAGGCAATCCTCGCCCATTCCGCCGACGTGCAGATCCCACTGGATAAGCATCGCGTAATCGCTGTTCAAGCTCGCCAACGTTTGCGGGCAGATTTGTCCATGGCCGAAACACTCGCGGACTCCGGTCCACGCGGCGGGTTTTTGCGGCGGCATGTAGCGATTCTTTCCGCCGGTGGGCGCACCGTACGGGATTCCTTTGAATTCTTTGATCCCGGTATTGCCGATCCCTTGCACTTTGCCGGAAGTCGTTTCCACAGTCGAGAAAAGCTGGCCGCGTTGGGCCTGCGCGAATGATTTGCCCGCTACAGCGCACCCGGCGCCGAGCGCGGCAAGAAAGGAACGTCGATTGGTCATTGGATCGCTCTCCTTAGGATGACCTGGATTATATCGGAATCAGGCTCGGGTGGAAATGGTGCGCCGACTGGAAACTTTCAACGAGCAGTCAAGAGCTGTCAAAAGAGATACACTTTCAGAGAGGAGAAAGCCATGAGCGACCATCAGCATGACCGTAAGATGAAAGACGCGTCCACGGGCGAAGTGGGCCGCCGCGAGTTTGTATCTTCATCCGTAGCCGTAGGTCTGGCCGCTGCTGCCAGTTCGGCGTCGGGAGCGGCGTTGCCGGTCGTTGAGACCGACGTCGAAATCAAGACCCCTGACGGCACCTGCGATGCCGCCTTTATTCATCCCGCGTCCGGTTCCTATCCGGCCGTACTGATCTGGACCGACGCATTTGGCTTGCGCCCCTCAATGCGCGAAATGGCGAAACGGCTTGCCGCTGACGGGTATTCGGTGCTCGTGCCGAATCCGTTTTATCGCGTCGCGAAAAATCCTTACTCGGATGCTTCGAAGATCGACTTTCAGACCGAACTACCGAAGATCCGTCCTCTGATGGCGTCGGTGGGCGCGCCGGGCAACGCGGAGAAGGACGCGGTTGCCTACGTCGCCTTCCTCGACGCGCAGAAAGAAGTGAACAAGTCGAAGAAAATCGGCACCCAGGGTTACTGCATGGGCGGGGCGCTGGTCATGAGGACCGCCGCGACCGTGCCCGATCGCATTGGCGCGGGCGCGTCGTTCCACGGCGGCGGCTTAGTCAGCAACCAACCCAGTAGCCCGCACCTGCTGGCGCCCAAGATCAAGGCTCAGATGTATTTCGGCGTCGCGGCAAGCGACGACAAACAGCAGCCGGATGCAAAAGACAAGCTGAAGGAAGCTTTCGCTGCGGCGAACGGTTCCGCTGAAATCGAAGTATATGCGGGATCCATTCACGGCTGGTGCGTGCCGGATATGCCCCTTCAGAACGGCAATCCGGTCTACAGCAAGCCGGACGCGGAGCGAGCCTGGGGCAAGCTCGTCGCATTGTACAAGATGGCGCTCGCCTAACTCAGGCTGACGATCCGCGAAGGAGTTTCGCGAAGGGCGCCAGGCACCGGTCGGGTTGCGATTCACCTTGTAGCTCGAAGCGGGTTTTCGTTTCCTTTGCGTACTTTGCGACTTTGCGTGACACTCTGTTTTTGGAACCTTCGCATATCCTCTCAGCAGAAGGTTTCCTGCGCAGGGAGCGTTGCATTGTAGTGGTACTGAACTTCCGGAGCCCGTGAAACGGCTCGCGGGGCCAGCTCGTAGCATGGGCTCGACGGAAGGACTTTTGGATCGATCCAGTAACGATCGGCGGTGTGCGGATAGCTATTTTGGC
>Ga0210403_10000202_pt1 | contig 66111 bp, 58 predicted proteins | sample IncBWC19MmetaG_FD_150863 | JGI IMG/M metagenome (GOLD analysis project Ga0210403, IMG submission 150863) | Forest soil microbial communities from Barre Woods Harvard Forest LTER site, Petersham, Massachusetts, United States - Inc-BW-C-19-M | ecosystem: Environmental > Terrestrial > Soil >...
AGACCGCCTGCCGATTCTGTGGCGCCCCTGTGGAGGCCGTGTTCGCCGACCTGGGAATGTCGCCACTAGCCAACTCCTACCTGCCGCCCGAGCGCGCCAACGGCATGGAGCCCTTCTACCCGCTGCGCGCGCTGGTGTGCGGGAAGTGCTTCCTCGTGCAGCTCGAGGAGTTCGAGACCCCCGAGAGCATCTTCTCCGACTACGCCTACTTCTCCTCGTACTCATCCAGCTGGCTCGCGCACAGCGAACGCTATGCCGACCTGATGATCGCGCGCCTTGCCCTGGGAGCCTCGAGCCACGTGGTGGAGATCGCCTCCAACGACGGGTACCTGCTGCAGTTCTTCCACGACCGCCAGATCCCCGTGCTGGGCATCGAGCCCGCGGCCAACGTGGCGAAGGTGGCGCTGCAGAAGGGCATTCCCACGCTCGTTGAGTTCTTCGGACAGACCACCGCACGCTCGCTCTCCGAGGACTCGGCAGCGGACCTGCTGCTCGGCAACAACGTGCTCGCGCACGTCCCCGACCTCAACGACTTCGTGGCGGGCATGAAGTTGCTGCTCAAGCCGGGCGGCGTGATCACGATGGAGTTCCCCCACCTCATGCGCCTGGTCGAGGACAACCAGTGGGACACCATCTACCACGAGCACTTCTCATATTTCTCCTTCCTCACCGTGAGCCGCGTGTTCGAGGCGCATGGCCTGCGCCTGTTCGATGTCGATGAGCTGCCCACCCACGGGGGATCGCTGCGCATCTACGGCTGCCACGCCGACGACGCCGCCAAGCCCGAGTCGGCGGCGGCGAGCGAGCTGCGTGAGCGCGAGCGCGCGGCGGGCTACGAGTCGCTGGACACCTACCTCGGCTACGGGCGCCGCGTGGAGGCCGACAAGCGCCAGATTCTCAGCTTCCTGATCGACCTCAAGGCCCAGGGCCTCTCGATCGCGGGCTACGGCGCCCCGGCCAAGGGCAACACGCTGCTGAACTACTGCGGCGTGCGGCGTGACTTCATCGACTACACCTGCGATCTGAACCCGCACAAGCAGGGGCACTTCCTCCCGGGCAGCCACATCCCCATCCGCTCCCCCGAGGCGATCCGCGAGACCAAGCCCGACGTGGTGCTGATCCTGCCCTGGAACCGTAAGGACGAGATCATCGAGCAGCTCAGCTTCATCCGCGAGTGGGGTGGACGGTTCGCCGCGCGCACGCCGGAGCTGACGCTGCTCTCCTAAAGTGACCGTCGGTGACCTCGATTCCTAGCCAGGCGGACATGGGACTGGCCAACCTGGGCGCCATGCTCGAGGAGATTCGCCAAGCGCCCCCGGTGGTGCGACCGTCGCGCTACTGGGAGTACCTGAACGACTTGAACCTTGGCCAGTTGGCGGAGGACGGGTTCGATGAGTTCAAGCGGACGATCAACCGTAACTACTTTCAGTTTCAGCTGGCCGATCCACGCTCGCCGGAGTTCCGCGCCGTCGCGCGCGCATGGCTCAGACACCCGCGACCGAACGTATTGCACGCGCGGCTAGCCGAGCCGCCAGTCATGCCGCCCGAGCTGGCGGGCAGCAGGCGCGCAGTTCTCTACAACAAGACGTACGCGCTCTACCTGGCGCTCCTGTGGGAGTACGTTAATGGCCGCGACCGCAACCGCATGCTGGAGCGGCTCGAGGAGCCGCTGTTGGGACGCCCGATCTACATCGACTATCGCGGTCGCCGTGTAAGTGAGGATCTCTGCAACTCGGTGCTTGAGTTCACCGCGATCACCGACGCCGTGCCTGCGGCCGAGCCAATTCGCAGCGTGATCGAGCTCGGCGCCGGTTACGGGCGCCTCGCCTGGGTGTTCCTGTCCGCGCTGCCCCGCGTTCGCTATCTGGTCGTGGACATTCCCCCTGCGCTCGCCGTCGCCGAGCGGTACCTCGGGACCATGTTCGGGGGTCGGCGCATCTTCGAGTTCCGCCATTTCGACACCTTTGATGACGTCGCAGAGGAGTTCCAAGCAGCCGAGATCTTGTTCCTCACTCCTAACCAACTCGATCTCCTGCCACCGCAGCGGGCTGACCTGTTCGTCAACGTGAGCTCATTGCACGAGATGCGCCCGGACCAGATCGAGCACTACTTCGCCGCAATCCAAACTCATTGCTCGGGATGCTTCTATACGAAGCAATGGCAGAGGTCGATCAACGAGTACGACGGCCTCGTTCTCACCCACGACGACTACCCGGTGCCCGCCGGATGGCAGGTTGTGTTCGACAGAGCGCACCCAGTGCAGGTCGCGTTCTTCGAGGCGCTCTACCAGCTGGGCGAGGCGAGCGCGATCGCCGAGAGATGAAGTTCACGGAGGCGAGCCTGCCTGGTGTCTGGGTCATCGCGATCGACCGCCTTCATGATGAGCGTGGCTGGTTCGCACGCAGCTTTGACGAGGCGGAGTTTCGCGCGCGTGGCCTGACACACTCCGTCGCGCAGTGCAACGCGTCCTATAGCGCCCGACGGGGAAGCGTGCGTGGAATGCACTATCAAGCCGAACCATACGCCGAGTCAAAGCTCGTGCGTTGCGTACGAGGTGCGATATTCGACGTGGCCGTCGACCTCCGCCGTGACTCGCCAACGTACTGTGGTTGGCACGGCGTGGAGCTGAGTTCGGAGAATGGGCTGGGGCTGTACATCCCCGAGGGCCTTGCACACGGCTTTCAAACGCTCACCGACGACTGCGAGGTTCTCTACCAGATGGGGCATCGCTACGTACCGGAGGCGGCGTGCGGCGTGCGTTGGGACGACCCGGCGTTCGCGATCGAGTGGCCGGCTGCGCCGGCGGAGGGGCTGACGATCTCAGATCGGGATCGGGCGTATCCCGATTTTGAGTCGTGAGCCGCGTCCTGCTAACAGGTGCCACGGGCTTTGTCGGACGCCAGGCGCTCGATGTGCTCGCGCACGCTGGCCACGAGGTTCATGCCGTCTCGCGAAAGCGCGGATCCGATCGGCCTGGCGTGATCTGGCACGAGGCCGACCTGCTCGCCGGATCCGAGGTCATCTTCGAAGTGGAGCCCGAGGTTCTCCTGCACCTCGCGTGGTACGCCGAGCACGGGTTGTTCTGGACCTCGACGGAGAACGTCCGTTGGGTGGAGGCCTCGCTTGCGCTCGTACGGGCCTTCGTTGCCGTAGGAGGGCGGCGAGCCGTGCTGGCGGGGACGTGCGCCGAGTATGAGTGGTCGCGTGAGGTCTACCGCGAGGACGCCGCGCTGCACCCAAGCTCGCTCTACGGTGCGTCCAAGCACGGCCTTCACGTAGTCGCCTCGGCCCTGGCCGCACAGGCGGGCATGTCACTGGCCTGGGGCAGACTGTTCTTTCTCTACGGTCCTCATGAGGCGCCGGGGCGCTTTGTGCCCTCCCTCGTGCGTGCACTGCTCGCGGGAGAGCGTGCACCCATGACCGAGGGTTCTCAGCGTCGCGACTTCTTGCACGTTGCCGATGCCGGCGCCGCCTTCGCGGCGCTGGTCGACAGCCCGGTTAGCGGCGCCGTCAATGTCGCATCGGGCGACGGCGTCAGGCTACGGGACCTCGCCACGCTGATCGCGCGCCACACCGGCTCGCCCGAGCTGCTCGACATCGGTGCCATGCCGCAGCGGGAGGACGACCCGAGCGCGATCGTTGCGGTTGTGGATCGACTCCGCGGTGAGCTCGAGTGGCAGCCGCGAATAGCCTTGGAGGACGGAGTGCGCGAAACGGTTGCCTGGTGGCGCGCGCGGATGCTCCCACCAACCGAGCACCTTCGCGCCACACACTAGGGCACGCAGGATGAGCTCGGTCGATCCCGGTAGCCCCCCAGCCGAGCCCGCCGCAGCCGCGGAGGCGGAACTGCTGGACACACCTGAGGCCGGTTCACGTGCTCTGCGTGGCAGCTCGCTGCGCACCGGCGGCTACGTGATCACCATCCTGCTGTCGCTCGCCGCCGTACCGCTGCTCATCCGGCATCTCGGTGTCGCTGGCTATGGGCGGTACGTGATCGTCGTTTCGCTCGTGGCAGTGGTCGCCGGCCTCACCGAGGGCGGCCTCAACGCCGTTGCTGTACGCGGCTACGCCACTACGCGCGGGATTGAGCGCATGCAGGTGATGCGCGACGCGCTCGGGATCCGTCTCGTGCTGACGACGCTCGGTGCGGTCCTCGCGGTCGCATTCGCGGCGGCGGCCGGCTACGGTCAGACGCTGGTGCTCGGCACGGCGCTGGCCGGGGTCGGCATGCTGCTGCAGCTCGTCCAAGGCCTTCTCGCGGTCCCGCTAGAAGCCGAGCTGCGACTCGGCTGGGTTACGGCGGGCGATCTTCTGCGCCAGGTGGTCAACGTGTCGCTGATCGTGGGCCTCGTCGTGGCCGGCGCCGGCGTGGTGGAACTGTTGGCCGTGGCCATCCCAGCCTCGGCCGTCTCGCTGCTGTTCACCGGGTGGCTCGTGCGTGGCCGCGTCTCGTTGAGGCCCGCATTCGCGCTGCACAAGTGGTGGCCGTTGGTTCGTGACAGCGTGCCATGGGCGCTCGTGGCGGCGGTCAACGTGGTCTACTTTCGCCTGGCAATCGTGGTCATGTCGATCACTGCGACCGAGCTCCAGGCCGGCTACTTCGCCACCTCGCTGCGCATTATCGAAGTCCTGATCGGCGTGCCCGCGATCGCGGTCGGCGCCGCCTACCCGATCCTGGCCCGGGCCGCGCACGGTGACGGAGATCGTTTCGCCTACACCAGCGGTCGGCTGTTCGAGCTCTCGCTGATCGCCGGGGCCTGGATGGTGGTGTGCCTCGAGGTCGGCGCCGCATTCGCTGTCCACGTCCTAGCGGGCCATCGGGCCGATCCGTCGGTGGCCGTGCTGCGCATACAGGGGCTCGCCGTGATCGCAACGTTCGTCGCGGTGGGATGCGGCTTCCCGCTGCTGACGCTGCGCCATTTTCGTGACGCGCTGGTGGCCAACTTCGCCGCGTTGCTGCTTTCGGGAGTGCTCACGATCACCTTGGTGGGTCCGCTTGGCGCGCGCGGAGCGGCCATAGCCGCGGTCACAGCGGAGTTCGTGCTGGCGGTGCTCGTTGTCCGTTTCCTGCTACGGGCTGCGCCGGACGTGCGCCTGCGGCCGATGACGGTACCCACGATAGCCTTCGCAGGGGCCACTGCGATCGGAGCGGGTCTTCTGCTTCCGGTGCACCCGCTGATCGGCGCCACTGTTGCCAGCGCCGTCTATTTTCTGCTGCTGCACGTGCTCGGCCGCTTTCCACCAGAGATAGGCGAGTTCCTAGCGGGACGCGCGAGCGCGTTGACTCGCTAGGGTCCCACCTGGATGGCTTCGCAAGTGCCACTGTGCCCTCTCTGCGGCGCTGGATCCACGTACGCGCTCGCAGCGACGGATCGCAACCGCGAGACCACCACCGAGCAGTTCACCTACAACCGGTGCATGGCGTGCGCGACGGTCTTCATGGTCGATGTGCCCACCGACCTGGCTCGCTACTACGTCGGGGACTATCACCGCTTCGGAACTGACGGTGCCCCCGTATGGACGCAGAGCCCGATGCTGATGGACGTAGAGCGGTTCCGGATGCGGCTGCTCGGGCGCTACGTGCAGCCCGGGAACCTGGTTGACATCGGCGCGGGCCCCGGCGCGTTCTCCTCCGCGGCAAAGGACGGGGGCTTCGCGGTGACGGCCATCGAGATGGACTCGCGCTGCTGTGAGTACCTGGAGCGCAGCATCGGGGTTCGTGCGATCTGCAGCGATGAGCCGATCGCGAAGCTCAGGACGCTTGCACCCGCCCGCGTGATCTCGATGTGGCACGTGCTCGAGCATCTGCGAAACCCCGCCGAAATGCTCGCGGTTGCCGCTGAGCGCCTCGAACCCGGTGGGGTTCTGGCCATCGGCGTGCCCAATCCGCAATCCCTGCAGTTCCGCGTGCTCGGCGCACGCTGGGCGCATCTGGACGCGCCCCGGCACCTCTGCCTGATGCCAATCGAGGCCCTTCTCTCGCGCGCGAGCGCGCTCGGGCTAACCGCGCTTGCCAGCACCACTGCGGACCCGTTCGGGCGGTTGTGCAACCTCCACGGCTGGGCCTGGGCTCTGCGGAGGCGGCCGGCTCTTGGCGATTCACCGCCGAAGGTGATGCGCGCGGCTCAAGCGATCACCACCGCGCTTGGGCCCGTAGAGCATCGCGGCCGCAACGGCGCGGTGCTGACCCTGTTGCTGCGCAAGTCCGCGGCCGGCACGAGCGCCGCCACCTAGCTTGGTGCGCCGGCTCCAACGGCGGGCTCTGCGTCGCCCGCCAACACGCCGCCATCTGGGCCTACGATTGCCTCCAGAGCCACCACGTCGATCCGCCTCCGTGCCTGCACTGCGCGCCGCTTGCGCAGCACGTGTGGAAGGCCGCGCAGGGCGTCCCGCCACACCCTCAACCAGATGTGCAGCTTGCGATCGCGCGCCGCCACCGCGAGGTTGACGAGCTGCCCCAGAAGGAGCTGGTGGGCATGTCGCAGCAGTGCCGTCGTGGGTAGGTCCTTGGCGATGATCCACAGCGTGTTGCGCCACAGGTGGTATCGAGTGAAGTCCGAGAGGCCCCGTCCAATCGTGGCGCTGCCCATGTGGTAGACGATCGCGGTGGGCACGTAGCGGCAGCTGAACCCCGCCAACTGCGCTCGCAGGTTCCAGTCGACGTCCTCGTAGAACGCGAAGAACGCCTCGTCGAACTCCCCCACCTGCTCGAGCACGGCGCGTCGGTACATCGCCGCTCCGCCGCACGCTCCGAAGATCTCCCGCGGTTGGTCGTACTGACCGACATCTCGCTCTCCGTGGCCGCGCCGCCCGCCCGTGGCCGCCCACGTGAAGACGTCGCCCGCTCCGTCTATCACCCCGTGCTCCTGGAAGTCCAGGAGCTTCGCCCCCGCCCACCCGGCTCGTGGGTGCTCATGGAGCGTCCGCACGAGCTCGCCCAGGCAATCCCCGTCGAGCTCCAGATCGTTGTTCAGGAGCGCCACGAGCTCCGCCGTCCCGGAGCGCGCGCACACGTTCAGGGCAGCCGTCACACCGATGTTCTCCGGGAGGCGGACGAGCTGCGCATCGGGCCAGTGCTCGTCCAGCCACACGGCAGTGTCGTCGCGGGAGCCGTTGTCGATGACCACGACCTCGAAGTCGCGGAACCGCTGCTGCGCCAGGGAGGGCAGGATGATCTCGAGCAGATGCCTCCCGTCATATGAGAGCACCGCCACGGTCAGCACGGGCGCGGGTCCGTGCGGGTCGCGTCTCGGCAATGATGCGCTCATGGATCCGGACACGGTACAAGGCGACCCTCAAGCCCCGTCGCAACGCGTCGGGTGCGTGGATGTTGTGATCGTCTCAGCCGACATGGCCGAGATGACGCTTGCCTGCGTGGAGCATCTCGCGGATGCGTCGGTCGCCGATGTGGTGGTCATCGACAACGCGTTCGCGCCGGAAGCCGGCGCCGCGCGGGCTGCGCTGCGCGAGCGCGCGACCGTCCTTGCGCTGGACTTCCCCCATGGGTTCGCGGCCGCCAACAACCGAGGCCTGGCCCTCGGGCAGGCGCCATACGCGCTGCTGTTGAACTCCGACATCCTCACCGTGCCCGGCGCGATCGACGCGCTCCTGGCAGCGCTTGACGGGAACCCCGGCGCGGTGGCCGCCGGTGGGCGACTCGTGGACCCGGACACGCTGGTGACGCAGGAGGGCTATCGCCCCCGACCCTTCCCCGGGGTGGTGAACTTCCTCGTGATCGTGCTCGGCATCGAGGAGTGGTGGCCGGGAAACCCGGTCAGCCGTCGCTACCACGGCTCGCGCGTTGCCGACACGCACGTGCAGGCCGTGGCCCAGCCTGCCGCGGCGGCGCTGATGGTCAGGCGAAGCGACATGGCCGCAGTAGGCGGTTTCGACGAGCGATTCTGGTTCTGGTTCGAGGATTCCGACCTGCTCCTGCGCCTCAGCGCCCGTGGCGACGTTCTATACGTGCCGCAGGCCGTCTTCCGTCACCTCGGTGGCGGCACGTTCTCGCGCTGGAGCAAGAGCGAGCGCATCCGCTCGGCCCATCACGGGATGCTCCATTTCGCCGATGCTCATCTACCCCGGCTGCACCGGGCCGTGCTCGGTGTGGTGGTACTGCTCATCAGCGCCCCTCGTATCGCCCTGTTCCACCGTTCGCGCCCCGCCGAGGCGCGAGCGTGGCGGGCGGTGGCTTCAGGCGGGCTGGCCCTCGTGCGTGGAGGGCGCGTTCCTGTGATAGCGCCCGGACCGCCTGCTTAACGATCCTCGGCGGCTCGCGCCCGTCGCGCTAGAAGGACGCGACCGCCGGCGAGATATGCCGCTTCGCGCAGCCGCTGGGCCCCTCCCACACGCAGGGCCCCGGCTGTCGTGCCTGCCCGCGGAGGCGGAGGCGGTCCCGAGATCCAGCGGCGCAGGGGTTGGGCGACCCGCTGCCAGGTCTGGCGCTCGGCCGCCGCGCGCAGTTGCGGGGCATAGCTCTCGCGGCCCCGGTCGAGCACCTGTGCAAGGCAGTGAGCGAGCCCATCGGGGTCGCCGGGTGCAGCCACCGCACCGAGATCCTCCCTTGACACGCGGTCGGCCAGCTCATCACCAGTCGTGCACACGACGGGCAAACCTGACCAGAAGCAGTCGAGCAGCCGGGTTCGGTAGGCAAAGCGCGTCTCGAGATGATCGGCATGGGTGGAGATCGCGCAGGCGGCCTCTCCGAGCCACATCGCCCGCTCGGTGTAGGGGATCCAGCCCTCATGGAAATGCACCACCGATCCCAGCACACCGAGATCGCGGGCCAGATCGCGGGCGAGCTGAGTGCTGCGCGCTGCCGCCGGATGCCGCGCGTTGACCCCCATGAACAGCAGTCGCACCCCCGGCCTGCGCTCTGCCAGGCGGGCCACAGCCCGGATCGCAGTGGGTGCGTCGAGCCAGCTCCAGATGCCGCCATTCCACAGCACGATCTCGCTGTTGCTGCCCAGGCCGGCCAGCAGCTCGCGGGGACCGTCGCCCGTCGGCCTGGGGGGCGGCTCGGCCGGCACCCCGAATGGCACGAGGTCGATCACGTCGCGCAGGCTCGGATCGCGGTCGTAGAGCTCCGGGCCGATCAAGCGCAGCGCAAGCATCGTCCCCAGCCAGAGGTCGCGCTGGCTCTCGCTGGCGCAGATGAAGTGGTCGCCGGTGCGCAGCGCGGTGTGCAAGCGGTCGATGGTCGTGTCGGTGAACGCGCGGCGCACCAGTGCGCGCCTGCCCGCCATGAGCTCCAGGGTCTCGAGCGTCTCGGGGCAGTAGAGGTCGATTACCACGCGCGCGGGCGCGCGTTGCAGCCAGCGGTCGACCACGGGCCACTGCGGATGTGCGATGACGGTGTCCGCAGCGGCGATCAGCTCACGCAGCTCGCGCGGCGCATGCACCCGAAACGGCACCGTTCGGACCCCGTCTGCCTCGCGCCGTTCGCTCCCGCCGTGCGCCACCGTGACCGCCGCCACGTCGCTGAGCGCACGTGCCAGCTCCCAGCAGCGGATCCCCAACCCCGCCATCTTTGTGCCGACCGCGTCTGCACAGATGAACAACACCCGCGGTCGGGAGCCGTCCTGAGGCCCCGGCGGGCTCGGGGGCCCGGGCTCGGGGCTAGGCGGCACGCCGTTCATACACCCCTCGCCGCAACGCCAGCGACTCGCGTAGGCCAATGCTGTCATCGAGCGCCTCAGGTGGAGGAATCGGGCGCGCCGGCGCTCGCCTGCCCGCCCGCCAGCCCTCCAGGCGCCCGCGCAATGCCTCGAGGTCGCGCGAGATCGCCAGGTCCCCGAGCACGACTACCGCCTCGGTCGTGAGTACGCGCGCCCCCCTGGGGCCGCGCAGCAGCCGGTAGCGGCCCAGCATGTAACCGCGGCCAAAGCCGCCGTGGCGGCGCTGCCAGGCCGAGCGGTGCCCGTGCGTGGCCGACCCCAGGTGCACCCCCACGGCGTCCGGCGCCAGCGCCGCACCCCACCCGGCGCTGCGCAAGCGCAGCGCGAGGTCGAAGTCCTCCATGTAGGCGAAGATCGCTTCCTCGAGGCCGCCCACCTCCTCCCAGGCCGAGCGCCGATAGGCCGCCGCAGTGCCCGCGGGCCCCGCCAGCACCGGACGCTTCGATCCAGCCCGCTCGGCGTCTTGTCCCTGCAGCCGGGGAAAGCCACCCAACGTGACGTCGGCGGTCAGGCCCGCGCTGTCGATCAGCCGTTCGCCGGGTTGGAGCATCAGCGACGCCACGGACCCCACACGGGCGTCTGTCTCCAGCGGCGCGACCAGATGCTCCAAGAAGTCCGGATGGCAGTCCACGTCGTTGTTGAGGAGCACCACGATCTCCGCCGAGCCTGCAGCGACCCCGTGGTTGCACGCCTCCGCGAAACCGCGGTTCTCGGTGAAATGCTCCACGTGCACGTTTGGCCACTCGGCCTCCACGCGCTCGCGTGTGTGGTCAGTCGAGCCGTTGTCAACGAGGATCACCCGGTGCTCGACGGTCTGAGCGGCGAGATGCCGCAAGCAGCTGTCCGTCAGCTCGTAGCGGCCGTAGGCCACGATGACCACATCGATCGCGAGAGGCATGGTGCGAGTCATCGTATTCGGCCGACGGCCACTGCCCGAGGAGGTGCGACTACCCTTTCGCCTCCTTGGACCCACGCAAGGCTCATATCGGGATCAATCTGATCTTCCTCGTCCCGGGCGAGACGGGCGGCATGGAGGTCGCCGCGCGTGAGCTCATCCCGGAGCTCCTGGCGGTGGCGCCGTCCTCGATGCGCTTCACGGCGTTCGTGAACCTGGAGGCGGGGCTTCACAGCGGCGAGCGCTGGGAGGATCTGCTGCCGGTGGTGAGAGTTCCCGTGGCTGCGCGCAACCGCGTGCAGTGGGTGCTGGGCGAGCAGACGCTACTCCCGGTCCTCGCTGCAAGGGCCGGTGTGGACCTCCTCCACAGCATGGCGAGCACCGCGCCGCTGTGGGGACCGTTTCGCCGTGTGGTCACCATCCACGACCTCATCTACGCGCACTTCCCCGACGCCCATTCCGGAGTGCGGGACAAGGGCTTGAAGGTGATCGTTCCGGCTGGGGCTCGTCGCTCCGATCGTGTGATCGCGGACTCCGAGAGCACTCGAGCGGACCTGGTCTGTCTGCCGGGCGTACGCCCGGAGCGGGTCGACGTCGTGCCCCTCGGCCTCGGGGGTGTCCGCCGCGCACAGCCGCTCTCTCCTCAGCAGACGCGCGAGCGCTTCCGGCTGGGCGCACGCCGGGTGGTTCTGAGCCTCTCGGCAAAGCGCCCGCACAAGAACCTCGCAGTGCTCATCGACGCTCTGGCGATGATCCCAGCAGAGCGTCGCCCACTGCTGGTGCTGCCGGGCTACCCAACCTGGCACGAGCGGGAGCTGCGCCTGCGCGCCGCGACCGCGGGCGTGGAGGGCGACGTGCGCTTCCTCGGCTGGATTCCGGATGAGGAGATCGAGGGTCTCTGGGGAGTTGCGGAGGCGTTCGTCTTCCCCTCCCTCTATGAGGGCTTTGGCCTGCCCGTACTCGAGGCGATGGCGCGTGGGGTGCCGGTGGCGTGCTCGAACGCCTCATCGCTGCCGGAGGTGGCGGGCGATGCGGCGCTTCTGTTCGACCCCCACGAGCGGGCGGAGGTCGCCGCCGCCATGGATCGCCTGCTGGGCGATCGGGTCGAGGCCGAGCGCCTTGTCGTGCTTGGGCGCGAGCGGGCGCGTGAGTTCACCTGGGAGCGCAGCGCCAGGCTGACGCTCGATAGCTACGAGCGGGCGCTTGCGTAGCCGGCGAGCACCGTTCTGAGGGAGCTCTCCAGGGACAGCCCGGCAGCGTTCTCGGCGAACCACTCGGCTGTGCGCTCGCGCATCGCGGCGCCTCCCTCGTGGATGCGCACGATGGCCTCAGCCACCGCCTGCGCATCGGAGCGCGGCGCCACCGTCCCGTTGATGCCCTCCACGATCAGCTCGGTGGCGGCGTTGTCCTCGCCGGCCACGACCACGCTCGGGGTGCCGTGGGCGGCGGCCTCCACCACCACCAGGCCGTAGCCCTCGCGCTTGGAGGTGACCAGCATGCACAGCGCGCGACCCATCTCCTCTTGCAGCGCCTCCGCCTCCGCGAAGCCACGTGCGCTGATCACCTCCCCCAGCCCGCCCTCGACGATCGCCGCGTCGAGCGCGGCACGCTCGGGCCCGTCGCCGATGATCACCCCCCGCAGCCCCTCGATCCGCTCGGCGGCGAGCGCGATCGCCGAAACCGCCAGCGTCACCTGCTTCTCCGGTATCAGCCGTCCTGCAAACAGCACGATCAGCTCGGCACGGCGGGGGGCCGTGGGCGTGACCGTGTCGGCCAACAAGCCCCGCAGAACGGTCACGCTGCCGCGCAGTCCCTCCTCGCGCAAACGCTTCGCGTGCAGCTCAGAGAAGCAGAAGGCGCGCTGGGGTACGAATGCGCACAGGCGCTGCACCAGCATGCCCAGGCTGCCCCCTGCCCTGCCAAGGTACTCCCGCCAGTAGGACCGGCTCCAGACCTCGAACCAGTCCACCGTGAGCTCGTAGCCCATCAGCGGCCGCAGCAGCGCGGCGGCCAGCAGCGAGAAGTATGGGAACGCGCAGGTGTCCACCACGTCGTAACGGCGGCCGTGACGCAGCAGATGCACCAGGACGCCCAGGCCGAACACCAGCGGCGGCATGATCCGTCGGCGGCCGCTCGTGGTGTAGAGCGCCATCCGCGGCCCCACCGCCCGCACTCGCACGTCTCCCTCGAGCTTCACGCTGGTGCCCGGCTCCCACTGTCGCAGCGTCAGGTAGGTGACCTCGTGTCCCGCGCCCGCCATCCGCTCGGCAACGTTGCGATACCAGCGCTCTCCGCCGCCCACCGTGTAGGGGTAGAGGCAGTCGTACACGATGCACACGCGCATCTCGCTAGCATCTCATCTCGCCGGTGCGCCCATCCTCCAGCGCCACTTTCCGCCCTCCCACGCGTTATAAACGGGAGGCCGCCGTCCGCCTCTTGGAATCCAGGGCCACACCGAGCTTCAGCCGATGAGCGCACTCGCCCAGACAAGCACTCCACCAGTCGTTCCCGAGTCCGCCGGCCCGGGAGCGCCGCTGGTGTCCGTTGTGATCCCCTGCCTCAACGAGGCGGAGAACATCGAGGCGTGCGTAAAGGCAGCGCTGGCAGCGATCGAGCGGATGGGCGTGGAGGGCGAGGTGGTGGTCGCGGACAACAGCTCCGAGGACGACTCCGCGCGCCTTGCCGAGCAGGCGGGCGCGCGCGTGGTGGTGGAGCGCAGGCGCGGCTACGGCAGCGCCTACTTGGCCGGATTCGCCGCCTCGCGGGGTCGCTACATCGTGATGGCGGATGCCGACCTCACCTACGACTTCAACGAGATCCCCCGCTTCGTGGCCGCCCTGGAGGAGGGAGCGGAGATGGTGATCGGCGATCGCATGGACAACATCCAGCCGGGCGCGATGCCGTGGCTGCACCGCTATATCGGCAACCCCATCCTCACCGGGCTGCTCAACCTCTTCTTCCGCACGGGCATAAGCGACGCCCACTGCGGCATGCGCGCGCTGCGCCGCGATGTCCTCCCGCGCCTTGACCTGCGCACCACGGGCATGGAGTTCGCCTCCGAGATGGTCATCCGGGCATCCAAGGAGAACCTCAAGATCGCGGAGTTCTCGATCGAGTACCACCCGCGTGGCGGCGAGAGCAAGCTCTCGAGCTTCCGCGATGGGTGGCGCCACCTGCGCTTCCTCCTGGTTCACAGCCCCAATCACCTGTTCATCGCGCCCGGTGCGGCGCTCGCGGGCTTGGGGACCCTGATCCTGGTGCTGGTGGGGACAGGCCTCGATCTTTTCGGCCGTGCCTGGGGCATTCATGCGCTGATCGGCGGGTCCCTGCTGATGATCGTTGGCACCCAGGTGTTGGCACTCGGGCTCTGCGCCCACGCCTACGGCACGTACTTCATGGGTGAGCAGGACCCGTGGTTCGATCGAATGCGCGCACGCTTCCGCCTCGAGCACGGCCTGCTCCTCGGGGGCGCCTTCGCGCTCGTGGGGCTGGCGCTGGGCGGGGTGATCGTCGCGACCTGGATCGCCCACGGCCTCGGCTCGCTCTCAGACGAACGCCTCGCGGTGGTCGCCGCTTCGCTGATTATCGTGGGCATCCAGATCTTCTTCTCGGCGTTCCTGCTGTCGATTCTCGGCCTGCGCAGAAGGTGAGCGAGGGCGCGTCAGGTCTGGCGCCTGCGCGCAGGGCGCGGGTCGGCTTCCCGCGCGCAAAGCGCATCGCCAAAGCGATCGAAGGACCGTTGGCCGGGCGGCTGGAGGGCACCCGTGCTGTGTGGGTTCCCGCGGCCGTCATCGGCGCGATCATGCTCGCGCTCGTGGTGTGGCAGCTGGCGATCCCGCGGGACTACTACACCGGCAGCAACAGCGTGGGCGTGCGCAGCGTGGTGGCCAACGTGAACGTCGGGCAGCGCCTGTGCGTACCCGGCCTCAACCTTCCGGCGGGCACTGGGCGTATACGCCTGGCGATGTTTGCGCACCGTCCTCAGTTCGCGGCCAAGGTGAGCGTGCTGAGCGCGAGCGGGAGCGTCTCCACACGGATGATCGGAGTGCCGGGGCCCACGTCGATCGCGTTCCCCGAAGCGGACATCCAGCCGCGCCCCTCGGTGCCGGCATCGGTTCCTGCGACGGTCTGCGTGGCGCCGCTCGACGGGCCGGTTGCGTTCGGAGGGATGGCCGGTCTGCAGAGCAACCAGGTGCCCGCGCTCCTGAACGGAGCACCAGTGGCAAGCCGCGTCTCGGTGTGGTTCCTGCCCCCGGCTGGGCAGCGACGTTCGCTGCTCTCGCAGGCTGGGGCGATCTTCTCGCGCGCCGCGCTGTTCCGCCCAGGGGCGGTGGGAGCGTGGACCTATCCGGTGCTGCTGTTCGTGGTCCTGCCCCTCACATGGGCCCTTTCGCTGCTGCTGCTGCTCCGTGCCGTCACCGGCCGACCGCTGGCAGTCGGCCGCCTGAAGCTGCGCCCCGCTGTGGCCGTGGGCTTGATCGCGTTCGCCAACGCAGCCTCATGGGCGCTGATCACACCCGCGTTCAACGCGCCCGATGAGCCCGATCACTTCGCCTACGCGCAGTACTTCGCAGAAACCGGGCACGCGCCCGCGCGCAGCCCCGACGCGCGCCCGCCGTACTCGACCAAGGAGACGCTCGGGCTCGACGCGGTGAACGTGTACTCGCAGGTCTCGCTCCCGGAAGCCCGCCCGCCGTGGCTGTCTGTCAACCAGTCCCGATGGGAGAAGCTGGCCGCCTCCGGTCCCCAGCCCGCCGACAACGGCGGCGGCGTCACCGCGGCTGCCTCCTCACATCAGCCGGCGTACTACGCCCTGCTCGCACCCGCCTACGCGGCGGTGTCTTCGCAGTCGGTGTTCTCCCAGCTCACCGCCATGCGGCTCGTCTCGGCGCTGCTCGGCGCGATCGCCGCAGTGTGCGCGTTTGGCATCGTGCGTGAGCTGTTGCCGCGCCAGCGCGCCGCCGCGGTGGCCGCGGGGCTAATGGTGGCCTTCCATCCGATGTTCGGCTTCATCTCGGGCGCGGTCAACAACGACAACGGCATCAACGCAGCGGCGGCGCTGGCCCTCTATCTGGTGATACGCGCCCTGCGGCGGGGGCTCACGTGGCGCGTGGCGCTCATGCTCGGCGTAACGCTCGCGCTCGCGCCGCGCATGAAGGAGACCGGCTATGAGATCTACCCGGCAGTGGCGGTAGGGCTCGCGGGAATGCTCTGGCGCACGCGCAACCGCATCGACCCGCGCCCTTGGGGTGCTCTTGTGACCTCGTTCCTGGCGGTGCGCGGCGGCTGGTCGCTGCTGCAGTCGGGGTTCTATCCGAGCGTTGCGGGCCACCCCGCGGCAGGGGGCGGCATCTCGGCGGCGGGTGCGCTAACGCTCGCCGAGAACATGCCCGGGCGCTTCCTCGCCTACCTGTGGGAGCTGTTCCTGCCGCCGCTCGGCTTCATGGGCCAGCTGTTCCCGGCGGGGTGGCCGTTCAGGGCGATCTACGTGGTGCGCGGCTGGGGCGCGTTCGGCTGGTACACATGGATCTTCCCCAACTGGGTATATACGGCGATCATCGCCACGATGGCGCTGGTTGGCGTGCTCGCCCTCTCGACCGTCGTGCGCGAGTGGGTGGCGGCGCAGACGCGGGCGCTCGAGATAGCGGTCGTCGCGCTGTACCCCGTGTGTGTGCTCGTCGCCGTGGAGGCGGCCTTCTTCGCCCCGTCAGGGGGCCGCACGGTGGTGGCGGAGCAGGGCCGCTACATCTTCCCCGCGATCACAGCTCTGGCCGCGATCGCGGTCGCGGGCACGTTCGGCCTCGGGCGCCGCTGGCACGTTCCCCTGGCCACGACGCTGGTGGTGGCCATGATCGGCCTCAGCTACGCCTCGCAGCTGCTCACGCTGGGGAGCTTCTTCACCTGACCAGGAGCTCCCGCTCCCGCAGCGCATGGCGAAGCCCGGCCTCCACTTCGTCGGTGGCCTGCTCCCAGGTGTGCGAGGCCACGAACTCGATGCCCTCGCGCGAGCGTCGCTCCCGGCGCTCACGATCCACGATCAGCCGCTCGAGCGCGTCGGCGATCGCCTGCGGATCCAGTGGCGCGAGGTCGAGCGCGCCGTCTGAGCCGAAGATCGACTCGGCGCTCACGCCCGCGAGCTCCACACAGGGAAGACCGCAGGCGAGCATCTCCTTGGGCATCAGCGAGAAGTTGGTCAGCGACAGACACAGCCCGGCGGTGGCTTCGCAGTAAAGGCGTGCGAGCTGCGGCGGGCTGAGCACGCCGAGGTGCTCGTAGGGGAAGGCGGCGTGCAGCGGTTTGTCGGTGCCGAACAGCACGATCCGCACCTCGGGGCGGCGGCGGTGGAGCTCCGCCAGCGCCATCAGCCCGATCGGCACCGCTCGCCGTGGCGTAGCGTGGCGTGCGTAGTAGACCACCGTGTCGGTACGGCGCTCCAGAGCCAGCGGATGGTAGGTGGCTCCGTCCACACCGAGCTGGAAGGCGTCTGCGCTCGCGCCATATCGATCGATCAGCAGGTCGCGCAGCCAGGGGCTCGCGGCGATGCAGTGCAGGTCGTGGCGGTAGGTGTCTTCGGCCAGCGCGCGCTCGGTGGAGGCCGCGTAGAACTCCGGCTCGTGGTCGTTGACGATGTAGGCCCGGGCGCGGCAGCGCTCCAGCCCGAGCGTGGCGTGCACGGTCTGCCAGCCGGTCGCGATCGCCACGTCGGCCCCCTGCCAGCCCTCGAAGCCCTTGTACACCGGCCCCTGAAGCGGCGCGAAGAACTCGCGGATGTCGTGTCGCAGCACCGCAGGCCACACCTCTCGCATTTCGTCGTGGTAGTCGGCCAGCCACACGCTGCAGGTGTGGCCCCGTTGCTCGAGGCGAGTGAGGATTTGAAAGAGCGTGTTGTGCCCGCCGCTGCCGCGGCTGAACGGCGGTATCACGAGCGCCAGGCGCAGCCGATCGCGCTCCGACATCCCGAGCACGGGCTCGCTCAGCGGTGCTGCGCCCTCCCGCCACACACGCGCCACGACCTCGTAGTCGTCGTGGGGCAGCATTCGGTCGATGTGCTCGGGGGCGGGTAGGTTTTGAGGGGCCTCGCCTTTCGGCTCGGCTGCGAGGGTTGCGCCGCTCGGCCGCGCCGCCGCGCGGCCCTCCAAGGAGATCTGTCGTTGAAGCGGCGGTGGGAGCCGGTGGGCGTGGGAGCCGAGCGCCGAGAACACCCGCCGGCCGCCGTGGTGCACAACCGCGCGTCCGCTCCAGCGCGCCCGCTCGAGCGGATCCGCTCCCTGCGCCGTCAGCCAGCGCCGGTCGGCGGCGACCTGGTCGCGCACGTGGCGGGCGGCGCTTCTCAGGCCGAACGACTCCACGTGGCCGGAGCTCTCGCGCAGCCCGCGGTACTCGTCGAAGTAGCGGCGCATGAACTCCACCGCGCCGTAGTCGTGCGCGTGCAGCACCGCGGCGCCCGGGTGGTAGACCTTGGTCCAGCCGGCCGCCAGCATGTCGGTCCCGAAGGCCTGGTCCTCGGAGTAGCCCACCTCGCGGAAGCGGATTTCCTCCCAGCAGGCGCGCGCGTAGCAGGCGTTGACGTTGGAGAGGAAGCTCTTCTGCCCCGCGCGCTGCACTACGGGGCGCCCGTCGGGGCTGAAGCCCGCGAAGAACTCGGTGAGCTCGCGCGCGATCATCGGGCTGGTGTCCGCGCGCGGCAGGTGGGGGCCGTAGGCGGCGCCCACGCGCTCATCGAGCGTGAACGCCTCGCGGTAGGCATCCAGCCAGCCGGGGCACGGCGTGGCGTCCTGCGTGAGGAAGCAGATGAGATCGCCCGAGGTGCGCTCCGCCCCGAGGTTGCGCGTGCGCCCGTGCCCGAACTCCGCGGACGGGATCTCCACCAGCTCCACACCCGCCGCGCGAGCGATCTCGCATGAGCCGTCGCGCGAGCCTGAGTCGATCACCAGCACCTCCTCTGCGCCCTCCCGCGCGAGCGCCTCCAGCAGCTCGTGCAGATAGCGCTCCCCGTCCTTGACGGGGATCACCACCGAGACGCCGCTCACGACGCCAGGCGGCGCTTGGTGCGCTTGAACAGCCGCACCACCGCGCGGATCGCCCGCAGCGCGGCCCGCAGCTCGGAGGCTCCCGGCCTGCGCATCACCGCGTTCAGGTCCATGTGCCAGCGATCGAGCCAATAGGCGCGCTCCTGCCACTCGCCCACCGCCGCGTCGGTGCGCGCCTGGTTCTCGAGCAGTTCGGCCTCCAGCGCGGCCACGCGGGCGCGCAGGCGCTCTATCTCCTGCTGGGGCTCCTGCTCGATTGCGTGGGTCTCGGTGGACTGGGCCATCGCTAGAGGTTCTCCGAGATGCGTGGCGCCTCGCGGCTGAAGTACCACAGCCCGAGGGCGAACAGGAGCGCAATGATGGCAAAGGGGATCATGAGGCGCGGAACGCCCCCGATCGCGCGCGCCGCCGACGGCGCGGCCGGGTCGAGCAGCGCCTTGCGCGCCTGCGTGAGGATCGAGCCGATCGGGTTGATGACGAGCAGCCTGGCGAAGTTGACGCCGAACAGGTGGTGCTTGGAGACGGTCTGCACCGTGTAGAGGATCGGCGACCCGTACCACAGGATCTGGGAGATCACTTCCCAGATCGGCTGGACGTCGCGGTAGCGGACGTAGGCGGCCGAGAGGATCATTCCCACGCCCGTGGAGAGGATCACCATCAGCGCGAGCAGCACCGGCAGCTCCAGCCAGCTGAGGCGCGGCTCCACGCCGCTCGCGAGGATGAAGATGAACACCACGATCAGGTTCATGCACAGGTTGAAGAAGCACGTCAGCGCGACCGACAGCGGCACCACCAGTCGCGGGAAGCGCACCTTGCGCAGCAGGTTCTCGCGGCCCACGAGGCTCGCCACCGAGCCGGAGGTGGTTTCCTGGAAGTAGGTGAACAAGATGATCGACTCCAGCAGGTACTCCGGGTAGTGGGGCACCGGGTTGCCCTTGTTGATGTTGAGCACCGTCGTGAACACGAACAGCAGCACGCCGAACAGCATCAGCGGCCGCATCAGCGTCCACAAGTAGCCGAGCACCGAGCCGAAGAAGCGAAGCTTGAATTCGGTGCGGGCGAGCATCACGGTGAGCGCCCAGAAGCGGCGGAAGTCACCGCCGAGGGCGGACGGCCCGGTGTGTCGCTTGAGCCCAGCGTGAGCCGGTAGTGCGCGAGTGCTCATCTTCGCTCGAGCTCGAAGCCGTGGGGTATGTTGACCACGCCGCCCGTGAAGTGCCCGCCGTGCACGAGCACGTCGGCGACGTCGGCGCGCACATCGATTGCGTCCTCGCCGGGCCCGTTGCGGGCGATCGAGGGGGTCAGGCTGTAGCGGCTGGGCGTGAGCCAGTTCTCGAAGCGCAGCCTCACCACCGTGCTCTCACCGGCGTCGAAGTGGCCGGTGGGCCCGTGGTCGAGCGCGGTGGTCGTCGCGAACACGGTGTGGCCCACGTCGTTTCTGAGCGTCACGCCGAAGATGGGGTCATCCAGCGGCTCGCTGAAGTGGACCTCCACGCACGCGCAACAGGGATCCCCGTGGGCCACCGCCACGATCCGGCCTCCGTCGGGGTCCTCGAACCAGCCGTCGGTGATCTCAGCCTCACGGGCGCCGGCGGGCTCCAGCGCCTCGTCGGTTGGCTCCTCGGCCGACAGCTCGTGCACCGTGCGGCCGAAGTTCAGCTCGTTGTAGCGCCGCGCGATCAGCTCGGGCTCGCCGATTTCCACCATCCGCCCTTTGTCGATCAGCATCGCGCGATCGCAGAAGCGCTGCACGCTGCTCATGTCGTGGGTGACGAACAGGATCGTGCGGCCTTCGGCCTTCAGGCGCAGGAACTCGTCGAAGCACTTCTGCTGGAAGGCGGCGTCGCCCACCGCCAGCACCTCGTCGATCAGCAGGATCTCGGCATCGACCTGGATCGCCACCGAGAAGGCCAGGCGCACCGTCATGCCTGAGGAGTAGTTCTTCAGGCGCAGGTCCAGGAAGTCGTCGAGTTCGGCGAACTCGACGATCCGCTCGAAGCGTTCCATCGCCTGCTTGCGGGTCAGCCCGAGCATGATGGCGTTGATCACGACGTTGTCGCGAGCGGTCAGCTCGGGATTGAAGCCCACACCCAGCTCGATGAAGGGCGAGAGCCGGCCCGCGATGTGCAGATCCCCGGAGTCGATCGCATAGATGCCCGCCAGGCACTTCAGCAGCGTGCTCTTGCCGCTGCCGTTGCGCCCCACGATCCCGAAGAACTCGCCCTCGGCGATCTCGATGCTGATGTTGTCCACCGCCTGCAACACGTCGTAGCTGCTCGTGCGGAACGGATGCAGCACGCGCTCCTTGAGCGTGTGGTACTGCTGGTGGGGCAGCCGGAAGGCCTTGCTGACGCCCTGGATCGAAACCGAGGGGGGGCTCGTCGGTGGTGAGCCGCCGGGCTCGGCTGCCGGTCGGAGTGTTGTGGTTGTCAAGGCCAGTGAACGCTAGCAACCGCGGGTTCGGCCGGGTCGAGATCGGCCGAATAGGATGGCCGTGTGGATGCTTGCACGATCGTGAGCCGGCGAGAGCTAGCACGCGCCCGTGTTCTCGCCGCCACCTTCCGCCACCACCACCCGCAGGCTGCGTTCATCGTGCTGCTGCTCGACGCGGCTGCGGACAGCGTCGAGGTCGAGGGCGCCCGCGTGCTCGGCTTGGAGGAGGTGGCGGGCGAGGCGGGGGGTCTGCTGGCCGCTGCCAACCCGCCCGCGGCGCTGGCGCTTGCCCTGCTCCCTTACCTGATGGGGGAGCTGCTGCGCGCTGATGCTGATTCGGTCCTATACCTTGGGTGCGGGCAGCGTGTGCTGGGCCCGCTTGATCGCTTCGTCGGGCTCCTGGCCGAGCGCCATGTGGTCTTTGTGGCGCGTGCACACGCCGACCCCTCGACCGGGTTGTTCAGCGAGGATCCGGCTGGTGGCGCGTACAGTCGCGAGCTGCTGGCGATGCGCCCGGGCACCGCCGCCGCCGAGCTTTTGTCCGTGTGGCCGCGCTACTTCGCCGACACCGGCGATGAGGGCGCCGCCGCGGTGCGTGCGTGGCTGGACCTCGTGCCGGCGCTCTGCGCAGACCTCGCGGTGTTGCGCGACCCTTGCTACGGAGCTGATCCCCGGACGCTCGCGCGCGTGCCGGTGGATGAGGGGTTGCCGAGCCTCACGATCGCGGGTGCGCCGGTGCTCACCCTCGACCTCTCGGAGATGACGCCCGGCGAGCCGCTCGCGGTCTTTGACGGGGAGGATCGGGTCAACCTCTCAGCCGTGCCCGCGCTCTCAGAACTGTGCACCGTCCACGGCGATGAGCTCCTGGCGGCGGGCTACGAGCGCGACTCAGGCTATGCGCGGTCTGCGTTTGCGGAGCTTGCGGGCGGCGTGCGCCTAACGGCCACGATGCGCCGGCTGCTGGTTGAGGGCGTGGACGCGGGCGAGCTCACGGCATCGCCGTTCAGCGATGCGGGTCGCCGCGCGTTCCTCGCCTACCTCAACACGCCTTCTGAGCGCGGCAGCGCATTCGGCCTGACGCGGCTGCACATGGCGATCTGGGATGCCCGTGCCGATCTCCGCGAGGCCTACGCCCACATCGACGGGCCCGACGGGGCCGGCTTCGCGGGCTGGCTGTGCCGCTACGGCGAGGAGCAGGAGGGCTTGAGCGGGTCGCTGCTGCCGCCTGTGCCGGACCTCTCCTTTCGTGACGCGGATCCGCTCGTGCACGAGACGCCGCCGCGCTGGGGGGTGAACGTCGCGGGGTTCTTCAACGCCGAGCTGGGCGTGGGCGAGGCCGCCCGCCTGCTGATCGCGGGGCTCGACGCAGGTGGGATTCCCGCCCTGCCGGTCCAGGGGAACCTGATACCGCCGAGTCGTCAGGGCGTGGACTTCGCCTTCGCCGCCCCCGACGAGGCGGCCTACCCGATCAACATCGTGTGCATCAACGGCGATGGCATCCCCGTGTTCGCGCGCGAGGCGGGGCGGTCGTTCTTCGCCGGGCGCCACACGATCGCGATGTGGTGGTGGGAGGTGGGCGAGCCGCCGCGCGAGTGGGAGCGCGCGTTCGAGTACGTCGATGAGGTCTGGGTGGGCTCGCAGTACACGCACGACCTGATCGCACCGTCCTCGCCAGTGCCGGTGGTCAACGTGACGCTGCCGGTCCTCATGCCGCGGGTGGCATCGGCCTCGCGTTCGGACCTGGGCCTGCCGGCCGAGGGGTTCCTGTTCCTGTTCGTGCACGACTACCACTCGATGGCCGCACGCAAGAACCCGGCCGGGCTGATCGAGGCGTTCAAGCGGGCCTTCCCCCACGGCAGCGGCGCGAAGCTCGCTATCAAGTCGATCAACGGCTCGAAGCTCCCCGAGGATCACGAGCGCGTGCGCAGGGCAGCAGCCGCTCACCCCGACATCGTCCTGCTCGACGAATACGTCTCTGCGGCGGAGAAGAACGCGATGATCGCGCACTGCGATTGCTACGTGTCGCTGCACCGCGCGGAGGGCTTCGGCCTCACCGTGGCCGAGGCGATGTTGCTCGGCAAGCCCGTGATCGCCACCCGCTACGGCGGCACCATGGAGTTCACCAACGAGGAGAACGCCTACCTGGTGGGCTGGCACCCCGAGAGAGTGGGAGAGGGCGCCGGCGTCTACGCGGCCGACGCGGTGTGGGCGGAGCCCGATCTGGACCACGCCGCGGCCCAGCTGCGCCACGTTTTCGAGCATCGCGAGGAGGCGCGTGCGCGGGGCGCGCTCGCCGAGCAGCAGGTCGCGCAGGGTCACTCCCCGGCGGTTGCAGGCGAGGTTATGAGGCGACGGCTGCAACGCATACACGAGCGCTTGGATGAAGCGGGGGCGCGCACGTTGAACCCCGTGCACGTGCCCCCATCGGAGGCCGGCGCTGGCTACCCGGAAGCGCTCGGCAGGCCGCCGCGGGTGGCGTGGGGTGACGGACCGGCAGCGCGCCTTCGCCGGCGGGCGGCGCGGCCGATCTCAGACTGGGTGGTCACCTACCTCGAGCACCAGAGCTCGATGGATGCGCAGATGTTCGATCGCCTCGCAAGCCTCGACGGCAGGGTCCGGGAGGGGGGGCGGACGCTCTCCGAGCAGCAGCAGGCGCGCCACGCGGAGACGCTTGCGGTGCTGCGGCGCATGGAGAGCGAGCTCGCCGAGCTGCGGCGGGTGGATCGCGCGAGGCGAGCTACCCGCGGCGAGGAGGCCGCCGAGCAACCCCTGCGCCCGGCCGACCCGCTCTGATCAGCTGACTCCCGCGCGTGCAGTCCGCTCGGGAGCGCCGGTCTCCCCGGGGTCCGGCTTGCCCATGTCCGGCTTGCCCGCGTCCGGCTTGCCCGCGTCCGGCTTGCGCAGCCACGGCTCGTGGGGAAGCGTGCGTACTGGTTGGCGCTGTAAGGGCAGGCGTTTGCTCAGGCGATGGCGGACGTGGTAGGCCACGTGGCGGCGCAGGTAAGGAGCGGCGCGGGCGAAGGCCTCGTCGTGGCTGATCGCGCGCCCGTGGACCCTGCGCCTGAGCGCGTCGCACTCGATCAGGCACTGGTCGTACCACACGGCGGTCTTCTGCTCATCGTGCGCCCGAAACGCTCCCAGGAAGCGCGGCAGGCGCACCATCCTCGCGCCGGTGTCACGCAGGCGCAGGAGTAGATCCCAGTCGATGGCGAAGCGCAGGCTGGGGTCTATCTGCCCGCCCGCCGCCTCCCAGGCCTTGCGACGCCAGAACAGCGTCTCCTGCGGCACGAAGTCGAGCAGCGCCAGCTCCTCGTCGTCGTGCGGTGGCAACACCCAGCTGCCGATCTCGCGGTCGTGCTCGTCGATGATGATGCGGTGGCCATACACCACGTCCACCTCGGGGTGTGAGGCGAAGTAGCGGCCCACGTAGGCGAGCGCGCCGGGTAGCAGGAGGTCGTCGGAGTTCAGGTAGGCCATGATCTCCCCGGAGGTGTGCGCGAAGCCGCGGTTGATCGCGTCGCCCTGCCCGGCGTCCGGTTCGGAGGCCCAGCGGGAGAGTGAGCGCTCGTAGCGGCGCAGCACGTCAACGGTGTCGTCCTCGGAGCCCCCGTCCTGGACCACGTACTCCAGCCCGGGATAGCCCTGGCTCACGACGCTGTAGAGCGTGCGCTCGAGGAACTGGCCCTGGCTGTATGAGGGCGTGACGATCGAGATCGTGGGCGCTGGCCTGGGCGGATCGGTGGCGAAGTAGCTGGTGGGGACGAGCAGGGGCTCTGGCGCGTGGTGGCGTAGCCGGCCGAGGTGAGGGGTGGTGAGCGCGCGCAGGCGTCGGCGCAGCCCGGGATCGCCGGCCTGCGCTTCCTCGTTCCTGTCGAGGTCGGCGATCAGCGCGTTCTCGACGTCGAGCATGCGCGCCTCGACGGCCAGCATGCGAGCACCTATGGGATGCACGGGGATGCCGTGCTCGTCCAGGTCGGGGCTCAGGTCCTTGCGGGCCGACTCGAGCCGCTCGCGGTAGTCCCGCAGCACCTCGGCGATGTGTCTCTGCTCATGCTCGTGCAATGGCTGAACTGTAGTGGACCCCAACGGTATGGAGACCGGCCATTTTTGGAGGTTCGCCCACGGTTGGCGACCATGCCCGCGGGGTATACTGGAGGGGATGGAGTTCGCCCGCCAGGACGTCGCTGCCACGGCCCCACTCGGCCTGGCAGGCAAGCGGGTGCTGGTTACGGGAGGCGCCGGCTTCCTCGGCGCTCCGGTGTGCAGGCTGCTCGAGGAGCGAGGGGCCCGCGAGGTGGTGGTGCCCCGAAAGGCGGATCACGACCTCACCGACGCGCACGCTGTGAGGCGCCTGTTCGACCAGGCTCGTCCCGAGGTTGTGATCCACCTCGCCGCCGAGGTGGGCGGCATTGGCGCCAACCGCGAAAACCCGGGTCGCTTCTTCTACGCCAACATGGCGATGGGGCTGCACCTGGTGGAGGAGGCGCGCCGCCGGGGAGTGGCCAAGTTCGTACAGGTGGGAACCGTGTGCTCCTACCCAAAGTTCACGCCGGTGCCCTTCGCCGAGGCCAGCCTGTGGGACGGCTACCCCGAGGAGACCAACGCCCCGTACGGCGTGGCCAAGAAGGCGCTGCTGGTGATGCTCGCGTCCTACCGCGACCAGTATGGGTTCCCCGGCATATTCCTGATGCCCACCAATCTCTACGGTCCCCGCGACAACTTCGACCCCCGCTCGAGCCACGTGATCCCGGCGCTCATCCGCAAGTGTGAGGAGGCGCGCCTGGCCGGCGAGCCCCACATCACCTGCTGGGGCACCGGCAGCGCGTCGCGTGAGTTCCTCTACGTGGACGACTGCGCGGAGGCGATCGTGATGGCGACCGAGCGCTACGAAAGCGCCGAGCCGGTCAACATCGGCGTGGGCAAGGAGATCGCGATCCGCGAGCTCGTGCAGTTGATCGCCAATGCCACCGACTTCACGGGTGAGATTCGCTGGGACGCCAGCAAGCCTGACGGGCAACCACGGCGGATGCTCGACACCACGCGGGCGTCGCGGGAGATCGGCTTTCAGGCGGGTACGTCGTTCGAGGATGGTCTCGGTACCACCGTGAGTTGGTTTCGCGAGCACCTGGAGACGGGGGCCGACGCGGCACTCGCGCCGAACCACTAGAGCGTGTCAGCAAGCACGGAGCAGCATCGACCGCTCATTTCGGTCTGCATACCCACCCACCACGGGCGTGCCGACACCCTCGCGGTCCTGATCGAGGATCTGGCCGAGCAGGCGCGGGAACTGCCCGGCATGGTCGAGATCTGCATCAGCGACAACGCCTCCGATGACGGGACGGCCGAGATGGTGGCCGGCCTCGCCAATCGTGCGAGCTGTCGGGTTCAGTACCGACGCCACGAGCGCGATCTCGGTCTCGTGGCCAACCTGCTCGCGGCGGTCGAGCTCGCGCACGGCGAGTACTGCTGGCTGATGGGGTCCGATGACGTGATGGAGCGAGGCGCCCTCGGCAGGTCCATCGAGTTAATGGGCGCGATGCCGGACATGACCGGATATCTCGTGGGAGCCGTCTACGTGGATGCCGACGATCCGCGCAAGCGCTCCCGTCAGCTCCCCCGCGCGTTCCACCCGCCGGGCGCCACCAGCCGCCGAATCGACGATCTGGATGCGATCTACGACGAGTGCGGGAACTCGTGGATCCTCCTGTCTTGGAACATCGTCGCACGGGCGGCATGGAACGCCGCGGTGGAGCGGCATCGCGATCTCGTGCTCGCCAATCCCATCTATCCCCAAATCGTGGTGCTGGCAATGATGGCGCGCGAGCGTCCGCAGTGGGGCTGGCTGGCCGAGCCATTGGTACGTCAGCGCAATGCGTTGACGTTTCTGTTCGAGAGAGGCGACGTGCCGCTGGCAGACTGCTGGAGCGAGCTCATCACGGGCATCTCCAAGGTGTGGAGTGGTGTATTTGGCGGGCGGGGACGCCGTTGGCGGCGACGGATGCGCAAGGTCGCAGAAGTGTGGGGCAGCGCGGAAGACGTGAGAGCCACCAAGCTCTACGAGACTCCCTCGCCGCGATCGCAGATCAGGCTGACCCGGACACTGCTGGTTGCATTCTGGCCGGTGGGCGGGTACTGGCGCGACGTGATCTGGGCCAGCCTCATGCCTGTGTGGTTGACGCGAGCTCGGCACGGGTCGGTGAAGGGGTGGCTGGCGCGCAAACCGAAGCTACACGTGGGACAGCTCGACGTCTCAGGCGATCTTCCCCGCGATCTCCACGCGGGCGGTGTGGCGATCGCCAGCGTCGCGGTACGCAACCTCGGTCGTCGCACGGTCCCCGCGACCGGGCCTGACGCCGTTACGATCGCACAGCGTTGGTGGAGCTTGGAGGGTCTTCCATTGCAACCAAGCATGTTCGGTACCAATGAGCTGGCGGCTCTGCCGCGGCCGATCGCGCGGGGGATACGGCGCGGGAGGTCGGTGTCGACGGAGATCCCGCTGTATGCCCCGATCGCGCCCGGGTCATATCGCCTGGAGATCGTGGCTAACCAGCCCGGGCGCTGGCTCGATGAGGCCGGCGTAGCGGCTCCGCTGACGGTCACGGTGGACGTCACTGCCGACGGCTGCGACTCGGGGTGAACCGTCCGGAGGAGGAACTGGCCGTAGCCCACCTCGTCCGCGAGTCGAACGGACTTGCGCCGTTCAGGTCGTTTCTCGACTCCTACCGGCGACATCCCGCGGGAGTGCCACACGAGCTGGTTCTGATCTTCAAGGGCTTCGCCTCAACCGAGGAGATCGACCCCTACGCGACGCTCGCGCGGGATCTGATGGTGCGCTCGGTGATCGTCAACGATCACAGCTACGACCTCGGCGCTTATTTCGATGCGGCGGCCCAGCTTCCCCACGCCCGCTTCTGCTTCTTGAACTCATTCAGCGCGGTGGCTGCGGACGGCTGGCTCGAGCTGCTCTCCGCGGCGTTGAATCAGCCCGGCGTGGGTCTTGCCGGCGCATCCGGTTCATGGGCCAGCGTTGCATCGCGGGTTCATTGGGAGCTGTGGCGTCGCGGCGCCTATGCGGAGATCTTCGAAGACAGGCAGACGTTTCCAGAGTGCCTTCTGGACACGTTCGCTGACTTCGATCCCAACCCGCGCCGATCGGCACGAATGCACAGGTGGCTCACGCTCGCCCGCATCATGACGGGCTACGCGCGGTTTCCGGCTCATCACGTTCGCACGAACGCGTTCGTCCTCTCACGTGAGACGATGGCGAGGCTGCACGCGCCAATTCCGCGCGACAAGATCGACGCGCATCTGCTCGAGTGCGGGCGCCACAGCATCACCCGTCAGGTCGAGGCCATGGGAATGCAGGTCTTGGTGGCCGCGCGCGACGGCAGTTACTGCCCTCCTCCCGAGTGGGCTGAGAGCAGGACCTTCTGGCAGGGCGACCAGGAGAACCTGCTGATCGCCGACAACCAGAGCGAGAACTACCGTCGAGCGGAGCCGGGCGTGCGGCTCTCGCTCGCGCGATGGGCGTGGGGTGCCGCTGCCGACCCCTGAATACACTCCGAGGTGTGGCAACCGGAGACGCGTTGATCGACCGTGCACGAGCGATGGTGAGGGCCTGGATCGCGCGTCCACATCCGGTACTTCGGGACCTACACGACAGACTTCTACTCGACGAGGAAGAACGGGCCCTTCAGCGGGCGGTCACGCGTGAGTTCCAGCTGCAGAGTTGGGAGTATTCGCAGGAGCGCCTGACAATGGGACGAGGAAGCTACGGTGATCCCCGTGTGGTCACGTTTCCTGGTGACACGGCGAAGGTGGATATCGGTTCGTTCACGTCGATTGGGCGAGACGTGCAGCTTATGGACGGAGGCAACCACCGAACGGACTGGGTCACCACGTTTCCTTTTCGTGCTGTTTATGACCTGGATGGCGCGTATGCGGACGGTCATCCCGCGACCAAGGGCGACATCGAGATCGGCAGCGATGTGTGGATCGGTCGCGGGGCGCGCGTGATGTCCGGCGTGAGAATTGGCCACGGCGCGGTGATAGCGGCGTACAGCGTGGTTACGAAGGATGTCCGCCACTACGCGATCGTGGCGGGAATCCCTGCCAGCGAGAGGCGCCGACGGTTCAGCGATGAGCAGATCGAGGCGCTGTTGGAGATCGCGTGGTGGGACTGGCCGATGGCGCGCATCATGGAGTGCGTGCCATCGCTTTGCGACGATCGGATCGATGAGTTCATCGCTGTGGCGCGGCGCCACATAGCGGCGGGGTTGGGCTGAGCCGGCAGCGACCGTTTCAGTGGTGAGCGGCGTTCGTGCTCGCGCCGCTGGCACTCGTCGTTGCCCTCGTTGAGGTGGTGCTGCGGCGGAGCGGCACGGTCTACAAACTCGGCGGCCCATCGCCTTCACTCACGGCATGGCCGTGCACCGTCACCTGCGGATCAGACTCGAAGTGATCCCGTAGAGCGCGCACGTTGTCCGGGTGCGGCTCGATGGCATGCAGCTTTTCGACGCTTGCGGCCAGCATCCATGCAGCCAAGTCTCCCCGCTCAGCTTCCACGTCTATCACGCTTCGATGCTCGAGGTGCGCCACGAGGGCGCTCGGCAGACGTACCTTGAGCATCCTGGCCGTAAAGATCCATGATCTCGATATTATCCCCGTCCCGTCTTAACGACGTCGGCGCGGCGCGGAGTGCCGAGGGCCTGCGATCAATAAGCTTCCCGCGACGTGACGGCTTCGCGCTCGGATTCGCGGCTGCAGCTCGGCGGATGTCGCATACATCCGTCCTCCAGCCTGCCGCTCCCTCACGCTGAACAGCTCGTTGCAATGGCCCGCATCCAATGACACCCATTCTCCTGATATTGATCGCCTTCGGGTCCTGGTGGCTGATCGGCCTCGGGCTGTTCGCCGCGCTGGGTGCCGAAACGAGCTCGCTGCGCATTGCGCTGACCGCACCCGCGCTGGGTACTTGCGTCACTGGTCTCGTGCTCTTCGTATTCAGCGATGCTGGTGTCGCGATCGCGAACTGCGCGGTGCCGATCGTCATGACGCTGCTCGTTGCTGCCGTAGTCGCAATCGGGGCACGGCGTCCTCGGGTTGCGGTCAGCGTGGTGCCGGTAGTGATTGTCGTATTGATTGGACTGTTGCTCGTCAGCGGGCCGATGAGGACTTTTGGGTTCGCGTGGATCGCCAACGCCAACGACGACATGGGCAACTACGTGCTCTCCGCGACGAATCTTCTGCATCACGGTCTGACGGCTCATTTCGATGTATCCGGACTTAGTCAGGATCGTGCGTACTCCACTGTGCTGCAGGGCTTGCATCTTGCGGGAGCACGTCCAGGTGCCGACATTACGCTCGCTGCCGTCGCGCGCCTCACCGGTAGGTTTCCCTATGAGGCATTCATGCCGCTAACCGTCACATTGGCTCTGTGCGGCGCATCCGCCGTGGGGGCGCTCGCTATGCAGGCGACGAGCCGCTGGTGGGCGGCTGTCCTCGCCGCCGGTCTCATAGCGATATCGCCGTTGGCGACCTACGGCGCCCTACAGCAGCTCCTGCCCCAGGTGTGGGGACTTGGACTGGCCGCGGCGCTCCTCGCGCTGCTGATGCGGCCTGAGCTCCACAGAGCGCCGGGAGCGCGCGCTCGAGACGTTGTTCCCATAGCCATCCTGGTGACAACGCTCGTGGTCGTCTACATCGAGCTGGCCTCCACACTCGCCGGGGCATACGCGCTCTACGTCGTGATCTTGGCGCTTCGTCGGGAAGCCAATCTGCGGGCCATCGCGAGACTTTGGATACCCGCTCTCGTGATCGTCTTCGCGGTGATCAACACTTACCTGCTCCGAGAGGTCAACTTCATCTCACAGCAGGCGAGCAACAGTTTCGGCGGCAGCGGCGGTTTTGCCGGCTACCAAGGCCCGCCGGTCTTCGGCTACGCGTTGGTGCCTGCGGCACTGCCTGGCGTGGTTGGGCTCGAACGGTTGCCTGCCGGAGGAGGCACGCTCGGACTGCACCTCGCGATCATCGTCGCAGGCGTGTTGCTCATCGCGGCTCTCGTGGCAGCGACGGTCGGTGCGCGTCGAGGCGCTGGAGCGGCCACGGTGTTGGTGGTTTATGCCCTACTAGCCGCTGTCTTGGCGTCCAAGTCCAGCGACTTCGGACTTTACAAGCTTTACATGTATGCACAGCCATTCTTGGCAGCCGCGACGGCGGTCTTGGTCTCCAGGGCGAATCGACCGTTGACGGCGGTGGTGGCGGGCGCCGGTATCGTCCTGTTGGTCGTTCTGCTGCTGCCCGTCCAGCAGAGCTATGTCAACCGCAGCCGGGAACCGGTGGATCTCCCACATGCCTCCTCGGACAGCCTGCTGCCGGCGTTCCGCCGCTACTTTGCCGCTGCGCGTGACCCAGTGATATCCGTGACGGAAAACCCGGCTCTCGGCAAGCTGGAGGCAGTGAGCGTGGGTCGTCGTCCGCTTTATTTCGTCAGCGCAAACGTGTTTGCTTCGCTGCCGGGTGCTTACGCCGCTTCGTTGGCTCCGGTCGCGCGGGCGGAAGCAGAACGGGCAGGGCGTGCGGCCACCTGGCAGCAGCGCAGCTTCAACCTCTTCGACCCCGGGTCTGTCACAGTGGACCCGTTCGGTGACAATGCGATTGCGTCCGCGGTGCTTTCGTCGGGAAAGTGTCTCATCGTCTTGCCCACCGGCTCCGAGGCGGTGTTCAATCGACTGTCTCTGCCCGAGGGCTCTCCGGGATTGGTGGCGCGGCCATGCAGCGAAGCCAGCGATCTGCTTGCTTTCACGAGTTCGACGTTGGGAGCAGGCTTCTACTCCCTCGCGCCGCGTAAGTACAAAACGCTTTACCAGCTCGAGCCGGACTACTTCTACCCTGGGCATACGATGTCGGGCGTCGGACGCTACCTGCTGTTCCGTGTTTTTAGGCCGACTTCACAGATGCGACTTGAGCTCAACTTCACTGAGACGTTGCGGCACACCGGCTCGAACGGGCTCCCGCCTGCGGCTGTGGTCGGCGCGACACGCTTCCCGCTGCCACTGGTGGGCGATGGGTCGGCTCGCGTGTTCTCCGTTCCGCTGAGCCCGCAGGTGATCGGAGGTCAGCCCTACCTGCTGGTGGATCTCGGGCGAGACGGTGAACTCACGCCCAATCACCGGTCGGGCATCGAAGGCCTGTTTGCGAGCTCCATCCCGCTGGATCCGCGTTATCTCACCGCATATGTGAGGGACATCTCACTGGTCAGCGCGTCACAATACGCGAGCCTTCGGCCGCCGGCGGCGCTCCGCGTCTTCCCCGCCGATCTCGAGAGCCCCAATCTCGAATACTCCGGCCTCTATGAGGACGGCTGGATGGGCGAGCGAGGTTACGCCGTGCTCGCCGGAGGTGTGGGGGGCGACCTGATGATTCGTGGCGAGGTTCCGGCCGGCGCGGGTAAGCACCTCGATGTGCTCGTCGGGGGACGCCGTGTCGCGTCCGTCGCGGTCGGCCCAGGTCACCTCGAAGTCCGGGCGTCGGTTCCCGCGTCGAGCACGAACAGACGCGTCGAACTTCGCTTCGCTCAGACGATCCGTCTCGCGGCCCCCGATCTTCGGCCTGCGGCTGCGCGCCTGAGTTTCCTTGGCTTCCTGCCACGCAAGGCCCAATAGGGGACAACGGCCCATGCGACGGCCGCCCACGAGCTGCGAAACTGTCGCACCATGACCTCCGACGCGCACAGCTCGCGGTACCTGGCCGCCACCTGCGAGCTTGCCCAGACGCTCGACCCGCGCCTGCTCGACGCGATGGCGCTGGGCCTGGCCGACATGCGTGATCGCGGGCGGCTCTTCATCCTCGGTGTGGGCGGAGGGGCCGGGCACGCCTCGCACGCGGTCAACGACTTTCGCAAGCTGTGCGGCATCGAGAGCTATGCCCCGACGGACAACGTGTCGGAGCTGACCGCACGCACCAACGACGATGGCTGGGAGACATCCTTCAGCGCCTGGCTCGAGGTGTCGCGGCTCTCGGGCAAGGATGCCCTTTTGGTGTTCTCGGTGGGCGGTGGCTCGCGGGAGCACAACGTCTCGACGAACCTGGTGGGGGCGATGGAGGCTGCGCACACCGTCGGCGCGTCGATCTACGGTGTGGTCGGCGCACCTGGTGGAACGCTCGCCGAGCTGGCGAACATCGCGATCGTTCTGGAGCCGCCTCTCGGGCTGCGCACACCGCTGGTGGAGGCCATGCAGGCGGTTATCTGGCACGCGCTGGTGTCCCACCCTGCGCTCGCGCTCAAACAGGGCCACTGGGAGTCGCTGGCGGCGCACGCCCCGTCGTGAGCGCCGGCTGGACCGCTTCCGCTCGCGGCGGTCCGCTATGCCTGATGCCTTCGGGCGCCGTGCACGTAGCCGGCAAGCGCCCTGCTGCGTTCCTCGACAGGGACGGTGTGGTCAACGAGGGGACGGGCGATCCCGAATCGGGTCTAATCGAGTCCCCCTTGACGGTGGCGGAGGTGCGCCTGCTTGCTGGTGCGGCCGATGCCCTGCGTACGCTGGCCGATGCCGGATACGCGCTCGTATTCGTCTCAAACCAACCGGCCGCCGCCAAGGGCAAGGCTGCGCTGGAGGAGCTGCTCGCGGTCCACGAGCGGGTGATCGAGCTGCTCGAGCGCGAGGGCGTGGCGGTGGATGGGTCGTGCCTCTGTCCCCATCATCCCGAAGGCCGGGTTGCGGGCCTCTCCGGGCGCTGCGAGTGCCGCAAGCCCGCTCCCGGCATGCTGCTGGAGGCGACGCGCGAGCTGCAGATCGACCTCGCTCGCTCCTGGATGATCGGCGACACAGATGCTGACGTGGGCGCAGGACGAGCAGCGGGTGCCAGTACGCTCCTGATCGCGTACCCCGGCAGCGCGCACAAGCGGGCCGGCGCGGCGGAAGCGGACCTGTGCGCAGCCGACCTTCCGGGCGGCGTCGCCAAGCTTGTCGGTTCTGCTGCTGCTGGGCCGTAGTGCCAACACTGCGAATCGGCGGCCGGATCGACGCGCTTGGAATGTCAGCGGCCGCCCGCGATAGGCTGGCGATAATGCTCGACCGGATCTCCACACGGATCTTCGCCGACGGAGCCGATCTCGACGGCATCCTCAAGCTGGCTGCTGATCCGCGGATCGCGGGCTTCACGACCAATCCAACCCTGATGTGGAAGGCGGGCCTCACGGACTATGCAGAGTTCGCCGGTCGGTTGTTGGAGCGGATCACCAAGCACCCGATCTCGTTCGAGGTGTTCGCCGATGATCCTGAGGAGATGCGGCGACAGGCTCGCGTGATCGCGTCTTGGGGGGAGAACGTCTACGTCAAGATCCCAGTCACGACGACCAGCGGCGAGTCGATGGCGCCGCTCGTACGCGAGCTATGCGAGGGCGGTGTGAAAGTCAATGTCACCGCCGTGTTCACGACGGCGCAGGTGGAGCTGATCACCGCAGCTGTGAAGGATGGAGCGCCGTCGTACATCTCCGTATTCGCGGGGCGCATCGCCGATGCGGGCATCGACCCGATGCCCATCATGGGACGCGCGGTGGACATCATGGTCGCCGCTCCCCGCTCGGAGCTGATCTGGGCTTCGCCGCGGGAGATACTCAACCTTGTGCAAGCCGACCATGTCGGCTGCCATATCATCACGATGACCCACGATCTGCTCAAGAAGCTCGACTGCTTGGGCAAGAGCCTCGAGCAGTATTCGCTCGAGACCGTTCGGATGTTCCGCGGAGACGCGGTCGCCGCGGGCTTCACGCTCTAGGTATGCGTACGATCGCTCCAGCAGGCCCTGGCCTCGGCCCCGTCACGGGCAGGCCGGTGCGATGAAGCGAGCGTGTATCACAGGCGGCGCAGGGTTCATCGGCAGCAACCTGGCCGATCGCCTGCTGGCGCAGGGCGTCGAGGTGGTGGTCGTCGACGATTTCCGCAGCGGCCGTCGCGAGTTCCTTGAGGAGGCTTCACGCCGCTCGGCGTTGAAGCTGGTGGAAGGTGACGTGCTAGACCGCGCGCTGCTCGAAGACGCGCTGACGGGCTGCGACTGGGTCTTCCATCTACAGGCCAATGCCGATGTGCGACGCGGTCTCGAGCATCCAAAACGCGACCTCGACCAGAACACGATCGCCACCTGGACGGTGCTCGAGGCGATGCGTGCCACCGGTGTGCGGCATATCGCGTTCTCCTCGACCGGCTCGGTGTACGGAGAGCCTGAGGTCTTCCCGACGCCGGAGGACGCGCCGTTCCCTCTCCAGACCTCGCTGTACGGTGCGTCAAAGCTTGCCGGCGAGGGGCTGATCGCTGCGTATGCCGTCGGCTATGGCTTCACCGGCGTGATCTTCCGCTTCGTCTCGATTCTCGGCGAGCGCTACACCCACGGCCACGTCTTCGATTTCTTCTGTGCGCTGAGGCGCGATCCAACGCGCCTGCGTGTACTCGGTGACGGCCATCAGGAGAAGTCCTATCTGTACGTGGGGGACTGCATCGATGCGATCCTGGTTGCCGCTGACCATCACGTCAAGGAGCCCGGCGCTCACGTCTACAACCTCGGCACCGCGGAGACGGTAACAGTGGACGAGTCGGTCGCAGTGATCACCGAGCACCTTGGTCTGTCGCCCGAGATCGAGCACACGGGAGGACGCCGGGGATGGACGGGCGACAGCCCGTTGATCCATCTGGACACCGCGCGCATGCGCGGCCTCGGTTGGGAGCCAAAGCTGACGATCCGGGAAGCGCTGATATGCACGCTTCAATGGCTTGGCGAGAGCGAGTATGCGTGGCGCGAGCAGATGGCGACGAGCCTGCAATGACCGGGCGGGCACCCCGATGAGCGTGATCTTCAGCCGCGCGCCTCTGCGCATCTCACTTGGAGGGGGAGGCACGGACCTGCCGTCCTACTACCGCGAGCATGGCGGCTTCCTCGTCTCCGGCGCCATCGACAAGTACGTCTACATGCTGACCCACACCGTCTTTCAGCAGCGCTATCGGATGAAGTATTCGGAGATGGAGGAGGTCGACGAGATCGCTCAGATCCGGCACCCGATCCTACGCGAGACGTTGCTGCGTCATTGGCGTGGCAACCCTCTGGAGATCGCCTCAGTGGCCGACGTCCCTGCGGGTACAGGCATGGGCTCATCGGGCGCGTATACGGTGTGCCTGCTGAAGGGACTTGCTCACGCGCGCCGGACGTCAATCACCCCCGGGGCACTCGCCGAGGCCGCATGCGAGATCGAGATCGACGTGCTGGGCGAGCCCGTCGGCAAGCAGGACCCGTATGTGGCGGCGCACGGGGGGATCTGCTCGTACACGTTCAGACCCGACGGAAGAGTGGAGGTCGAGCCACTGGAGCTCGGCCCGGGAGTGCTCAGGCGCCTGCGCGACCAGCTGCTGCTGTTCTACACGGGTGAGGCTCGCGCGGCGTCGAAGGTACTGGCCGATCAGGACGAGCGGTCTAAGGCCGGGGATCAAGAGATGCTCGAGAACCTTCACCGCACGAAGGAGATCGGGGAACGCAGCTGCGAGCTTCTGCGGCGAGGGGAGCTCGAGAGCTACGCCGAGCTGATGCACGAGCACTGGCAGCACAAGCGCCGACGCTCGCCGGGCATGGCTAACGAGCGCATCGACCGGTTGTACATGCTCGCCCGCCGCAGCGGTGTGATCGGCGGCAAGCTGGTAGGCGCCGGAGGCGGCGGGTTCTTGCTCGTCTACTGCCCACGACCGGAGGACACCAGGCAGGCGATGGCGGCGGCGGGAGCGTCAGAGCTCGCGTTCGACTTCGAGTTCAACGGTGCCTTCGCAAATGAGTACGCATGAGCGGCAAGCGCGTTGCGATCGTTGGCTGCGGGCTGATCGGAGCCAAGCGGGCAGCCGCGCTTGGACCACAGGACGAGCTGCTCGCCTGCTACGACATCGACGAGCAGGCGACCAAGGGCCTTGCCGAGGATCACGGCGCGCACCCGTGCGCGACGCTGGACGAGCTGCTCACGACAGGCCCGGAGATCGTCGTCGTAGCCACCGTCCACGATCAGCTTGCGGCGCTCGCTGAGCGGGCGATGCGAGCTGGCGCGCACGTGCTCGTGGAGAAGCCTGCAGGGGTGTCGGCCGCGCAGATCGACAGTCTTCTCGAATGTCAGCGGGCCACCGGACGCCTCGTCAAGGTGGGCTTCAACCATCGCTTCTTCCCCGGGATCGCGCGCGTCGCGGAGGAGGTACGCTCTGGGCGCCACGGTGCGCTCATGCACCTGCGTGCCCGCTATGGACACGGCGGGCGCCCAGGCTACGACCGCGAGTGGCGCGCGGACCCAGCGCGCTCCGGTGGCGGCGAGCTGATCGACCAGGGCATGCACCTGCTGGACCTGACCCACTGGCTCGCCGGTCCGCTGGCGCTGCACTCGGCGCTGCTGCGTACCCACTTCTGGAACACCCCCGTGGAGGACAACGCGGCTCTGATCCTCGGCGATGCAGACTCGCGCACGGCGCCCTGGGCGATGCTTCACGTCAGCTGGACGGAGTGGAAGAACATGTTCTCGCTCGAGGTTTACTGCCGAACCGCAAAGATCCAGGTCGATGGCCTCGTGCGCTCCTATGGGCGCCAGCGCATTCGTATCTACCAGATGAGTCCTGAGCTTGGGCCGCCGGAGCTACAGGAGTTCGAATATCCAGATGAGGATCACTCGTTTGAGCGTGAGTGGGCCAGCTTCAGCACAGCGATCGACGCAGGCGATGAGCGCCTCATCAACGGTGGCCTGAGCGACGCTCGCTATGCGTGGCATCAGATCGAGGCTGCCTATGCCGCTGGCCCCTATGCGGTGGTCCGTCAGGCTGATGCGACGGACGAGACCCTCGGATAGGATTCCCGCCCGCCGATGCCAGCCGTCCAAGCCAGCCACCGTGGTCGCCTCGGCGTGCTAGGTCTCTGGCATCTGGGATGTGTGACTGCAGCGTGCCTCGCCGAGGCGGGCAACGAGGTGGTGGGAGTGGACCCCGACACACGCATCGTGGCCGAGCTTGTGCAGGGTCGCCCTCCGATCTCCGAGCCGGGGCTCGGCGAGCTGATCTCCATGTGCGCTCCGCGGCTGCGCTTCTCCGCCGACCCTCAGGCCCTCGCGGACGTTGCTTGCGCCTGGGTCACGTTCGACACCCCCGTCGATGAGGACGACAGCGCTGACGTCGACTGGGTCATGCAGCAGGCCGTGCAGATGCTCCGAGCGCTTGCGCCGGGGGCCCTGGTGATCGTCAGCTCGCAGCTGCCGGTTGGCAGCGTGGCTGGGTTGCGGCAGCTCTGCGCGGCTAGTCGAGGCCGCGACGATCTGCGTTTCGCATGCGTCCCCGAGAACCTGCGTCTCGGTGAGGCGCTTGACGCGTTCCGCGCCCCGGGCCGAATCGTGGCGGGCGTGCAGGGCGAGCACGATCGCCGCGAGTTGGGCGAGTTGCTCGCGCCGTTTGGCGGCGATGTACAGTGGATGAGCGTCGAGTCTGCGGAGATGACGAAGCACGCGCTCAACGGCTTTCTCGCGACATCGGTGGCGTTCATCAACGAGATCGCCGTGATCTGCGAGGCGGTTGGTGCGGACGCTGCGGAGGTTTCGCGCGGGTTGAAGAGTGAGCGCCGGATCGGCCAGTACGCCTACCTCTCGCCTGGCGACGCCTTCGCCGGGGGAACTCTCGCCCGCGACATCGGGTTTCTTCGAGGGCTCGCCGAGCGCCATCGGCTTCCGGCATACGTGTTCGGCGGTGTCGCCGACGGAAACGCAGCGCACAAACGCTGGACTGAGCGCAAGCTGGTTGAGCTGCTCGGGGACGAGGCCCACCGCCGCGAGGCCGGCGCATCGTCCTCGGAACGGCCGCTCGCCGGACGGCTGGTCGCGGTCTGGGGGCTGACCTACAAGCCGGGTACCGACACGCTGCGACGGTCCAGCGCGGTCGAGCTATGTCGACGCCTGACCGCAGCCGGAGCGAATGTCCGCGCTCACGACCCTGCGGTGGACGCGCTGCCGGATGACCTCGTCGGCAGCGTGGAGCTTTGCGCGGATCCGCTGGCGGCAGCTGCGGGCGCCGAGGCGGTCGTGGTGTGCACGGCCTGGCCGGCGTACCGTGACATCGATGCGCAGAGCCTCGTGTCCGTGCTCAAACACCCGCTCGTGATCGACGCGGCCGGCTTCTTGGCCCAGACCCTCGGGAGCGAGTCCCGCCTACGCTATTCCCGCGTGGGCAGCGGCCGACCCGCGAGAGGACACGACGCCGCGGAGTCGAGCCGGCAAGAGGCGCACCCATGAGCGACCAGCTGCGCGGCCGCAGCGCTTTGGTGACCGGCGGCACGCAGGGTCTCGGCCTGGAGATCGCGCGCAGCTATCTGAGCGCGGGCATCGCCGGGGTGTGCATCTGCGGCCGCGATCGAGACGCCCTCGATTCCGCGCGCGATGAGCTCGAGTCGATTGCCTGCGACGGGCAAGAGGTGATCGCCGAGGTTGCTGACGTGTCCCGCGCGGCGGACGTGGAGCGGCTCGTAAATACCACGCTCGAGCGATTCCCCGAGCTTACGATCCTCGTGAACAACGCCGGGATCTACGGGCCGAAGGGCCCGATCGATCAGGTCGACTGGCAGGAGTGGGCGCGTGCAGTCGAGATCAACCTGCTCGGCTCGATGCTGACCGCCCGCGCACTCGTCGCGCATTTCAAGCGACGCGGGTATGGCAAGGTGATCCAGCTCTCCGGGGGCGGGGCGACGAATCCGCTACCTGGACTGAGCGCCTACGCAGCATCCAAGGCGGCGGTGGTGCGCTTCGCCGAGACACTCGCAGAGGAATTGCGCGACCACTGCGTCGACGTCAATTCAGTGGCTCCTGGCGCGCTGAACACGCGCCTGCTGGATGAGGTGCTCGCGGCTGGTCCCGATCGCGTCGGCCAACGGTTCTATGAGCGAGCTCTCGAGCAGCAGGGCTCAGGGGGTGTGCCGCTAGCGCGCGGAGCCGACCTGTCCGTGTGGCTGGCATCAGCGGCGAGCGATGGCGTGACCGCAAAGCTGCTCAGTGCCGTTTGGGACCCATGGGTCGAGCTGCCGGAGCACCTCGACGATCTCGCGTCGGACGTGTATACGCTGAGGCGGATCGTGCCCCGTGACCGTGGCATGGGCTGGGGCGATGATTGATGTCCGATCTCACGTTAGCGGCGCGCACCCGGTGAGCTCAGAAGCACACCAGCCGGCCTTGCGGCCACCGCGGGGACTGCAGAGCGTGCCTGCCTTCGATGGGGGCTGGCGGCGTTCCGATGGGGGCACCGATCCGTTCATCTCGTTCGTCGGCGAGGATCACGCCGTCAACTGGTCGGAGGAACTCGAGCAGTTGCACGAGGAGAGTTCCCGGGAGCACTTCATCGATGTGTGGACTCGCAGGAGCATGCTCGAACGCCTCGGCCGATTGCCCTCGTCATCCGTGATCGTCGATCTCGGCTGCTCCACCGGGCACCTGCTGCAAGACCTGCATGCGCAACATCCGGATGCGCTGCTGACAGGCATCGACCTCGTAGCGGCCGGCCTGCGCAAGGCGCACCGCACCGTGCCTGGTGCGCGCTTGCTTCAGGCTGACGTGTGTGCACTGCCATTCGAGGACGACAGCGTGGACGCTGCCGTCAGCGCGAACCTGCTCGAGCACGTGCCCGACGATCAGCAGGCGCTGGTCGAGCTCCGTCGCGTGCTCCGTCCGGGCGCCCGCGGCGTGCTCGTGGTTCCGACTGGACCAGGTACCTACGACTACTACGACCGCTTCCTCGGGCACGAGCGACGCTACGCCCGCGGTGAGCTCGCCGCGAAGTCTCGCAAGGCCGGCCTCGAAGTTATCGACGACTTCCACCTTGGCAGCGTTCTGTATCCGGCGTTCTGGCTGGTCAAGCAACGCAACAGACGCCGCTACGATCATCTCCGTGGCCCGGAGCTACAGGCGCGAGTCGCTCGCGACATCGCCGGGACACGCAACTCCCGCATCGGCCACATCGCCTGTCTGGTCGAGCGAGTCATGCTGCAGCGCGGCGTCCGCCTTCCGTTCGGCATCCGCGGCCTTACTGTTGTGCGGCGTCCGGGGGGCCAGTGACCGACGAGCCGGATGTGATCGAGGCTCACGCTTCGCCACGCCGCAGCCTCAGCGTGGTGATTCCCGCCTTCAACGAGGAGGCGAATATCGAGCGTGTATACGCGCGTCTGTCGGAGGTTCTCTCGGGTCTCGACATGCATTGGGAGATGATCTTCAGCGTGGATCCCTCGACGGATCGAACGGAGGAGATGATCAGCGCGTTGCGGGCACGCGATCCGCGCGTGAAGATGTTGCGCTTCTCCCGTCGCTTCGGCCAGCCGATGGCGACACTCGCCGGCATGGAGGCGGCCGCCGGAGACGCGACTGTGGTCATCGATTGCGACCTGCAGGATCCTCCTGAGCTGATCGCCGAACTGGTTGCGCGTTGGCGGGAAGGTTACGACGTCGTCTACGCGCAGCGCCGCACCCGGGCGGGAGAGACGTTGCCGAAGCGCATCGTCTCGGCAATCGGCTATCGCGTGATCGCGCGAATCGCCGAGGTCGAGATCCCGCCGAACACGGGCGACTTCCGCTTGATGAGTCGCCGCGTAGTCGACAACGTGGTCGCGTTGAAGGAGAGTCACGGCTTCTTGCGTGGGCTTGTGGGGCTCGTCGGATTCCGGCAGACGAGCGTGCTCTACGACCGTGAGCCACGCGCCGCCGGCACGAGCAAGTACAACAAGTTCTGGGGCTCGCTGGCGATCGGCTTCAATGGCATCGTGGGCTTTTCGCGGTATCCGCTGCAGTTGATCTCGCTGTTGGGAGTCTCGCTTGCGGGCCTCGCATTTCTGCTCGCGATCGTCTACCTCGGCTTGAAGCTCGGCGGCGTGGCATTTCCCATCGGCAACCCCACGGTCGTGATCGTAGTCTCGTTCTTCAGTGGCATCCAGATGCTCTCACTGGGAGTCATCGGTGAGTACGTGGGGCGCATCTATGACGAGTCCCGACAGCGTCCCAAGTACATAATCGAGTCCCGCTACGGGTGGGACGACTAGCGTTGGCGAGGGCGGTCCGCCCGGAGGGGTTGCCACCTGTGTGCATCCTCGCCGGTGGCCTGGGCTCGCGTTTGGGTGAGCGCGTCAAGGACACGCCAAAGCCGCTCCTGGAGGTCGCGGGTGAGCCGTTTCTCGTGCACCAGCTCCGCTTGCTCGCGGATCACGGAGCGGGTGAGGTTGTGCTCTGCGTGGGGTATCGCGGCGAGCAGATCGCCTCGAGTATCGGCTCCGAGCGCTTCGGGATGGCCGTGAGGTACAGCTTTGACGGCCCTGGGCTGGACGGAACACTCGGGGCTGTGCGTCGCGCGCTGCCGCTGCTGGGCGAGTGCTTTCTCGTACTCTACGGAGACACCTATCTGCGCATCGACTACGGTGCTGTGGTCAAGGCGTGGGAGGAGAGCGGCTTGCCGGCGGTGATGACCGTGCTCCGCAATCGGGGACGCTGGGATGCCTCGAACGCGCTCTACGAGGACGGCCTGGTGGTGCGCTACGACAAGCGCACGCATGAGCCGGGGATGGAGTGGATCGACTACGGCCTGGGAGGCCTGACGGCCGCGGCGCTCGACCGCGCGCCTGCAACAGAGCGGGACCTCGCCGAGCTCTACAGGTGCCTGGCTGAGCGCCGCGAGCTGCTCGGCTTCGAGGCCACTGAGCGGTTCTTCGAGATCGGGACGCCCACCTCGCTCGCTGAGGCGGAGCAATTCCTGCGGAGCCTTGGCGGCGGACGCTAGCGCCGCGTCGCGGTGAACAGAAAGGGCCGAGCGGGCGTGAGGGCGGCCGGCCAGGGCAGGCCGAACTGCAGGATCCAGCGCCCTACCGGGATCGACGTGGTGGCGACGTCTCCAAAGCGATCGCGAATGACACCAGCGATCGTCTCGGGTGGAAATTGCAACGTCGCCGGATGCTTGAGCAGCGGCGTGCGCGCGAGTAGCTTCAACACGCCGAACAGATGACGCTCGACCGCGAACGCGCGCGCGGACACGCACGACTCCATCACCACGAAGCGGCCCCCCGGTTCCAGCACGCGATGGGCCTCATCAACGGCCTTGCGGATGTTGGCGAGCGTGGATGCGGCGTCGGCGCCGATTAAATGATGGAACACGGAGACCTCGAGGACGCGGTCGTAGGCGTCCGCGGACTCGTCCAGAGCGAGCGCGTCGCCGCGGCGAAGCGTGATGTTGGGCGCGAGACCCTGGGGTGTTGCGTCGAGAAACAGATCGACGCCCACGATCTGCTCGGCCAAGGAGGTGTCGTAGTCGAACACGCCGCCGTTGCCTACGTCGAGCACGCAGCGCGCACCTGCGATCTCGGGGTCGATCGCACGACGGATGTTGGCGTAGGTATCCAGCTCGCCGACGTGCTGAGCGTACCGCTCGTTGGCGCCGAAGTAGCCAGCATTGCCCGCGAGGCTCGCGGCATCCTGCCCAGCGCCGTCATCCACGGTGCGCACTCCTCCGTAATACCACCGGTGCGTGCCTGCCCGCAAGAAGCGTAGGACTGACGGCAGCCATGACGGCTGACCGGAGTGGTCTGCACTACGGTTCCTGGCGTGCCAAGTCCGAATGACGGCCGGATGGCGACGCGCCTCGGCGACGTGCGGAGCGCAGTGCGTGCCCTGCGGGCTACCGACTCGGGCCTTCCTGGCCAGGGCCTGCGCTTCGCGCTGGCCGGAGCCATCGTGACCGTTGTCTACGTCGGTGCCACGACCCTGCTCTCTCAGGTTCTGGGGGTGCGCTTCCAGATTGCGCTCGCGACCGGCTTCGGCGTATCGTTGATGGTCCACTTCACGCTCCAGCGCACCTTCGTATGGGCGCACCACGAGGATTTCGCGCTGGCCCTGGGGCATCAGGTTGGCCGTTATCTCGCTGCCGCGGCCGCGCAGTACGGCGTGACGGCGACGTCGTCGGCGCTACTGCCGTCGGCCCTCGGTGTGTCGACCGAGGGTGTGTACGTGGCGACCGTCGCGGTTGTGATAAGTGCGAACTTCCTCGTGTTCCGCCATAGCATCTTCCACGCCCGTGGCGGGGAGCCCGACGCCGAACGGGCGGCTGCCTCGCCGGCCTCGGGGCTCGACCACTAGCCGCGGTCGCTCACGCTCGCCGCTCGAGACAGCGAACCGCGCTCGGTTGACGCTGCACAGCCAGTGCGTCTGCCGCGCGGGGCCGGGTTCACGTGCGCGGGAAGCGGCGCCGGCTCCCAAACTAGGGCAGACGTTGAGTCGGAGCCGAACCGCCTCAGGTTCTCATCGCATCTGACGATCATGAGCCCATGCTCGCTACCGCCAGCTCACAGGCTGCTGGACGCCTCGCCCTCCTCCGTCGGCTGTTCCTCTCCTTCTCGCTCGCCTCGCTTGTGCTCGTCGGGACCGCCGCCACGCTTCCCTCCGCCGCCTCCGCCGCCGAACCCGGCGTGAACCTCCTCAACCTCAACGTCCCCTCCCAGGAGGCGGCGGTCAGCCAGCTCGGCACCCACTGGGTGCGGCAGTTCTTGGTGTGGCCCGACCTCGAGCCCTCTCGCGGCGTGTGGGCGGAAAACTGGTTCGCCTACTACGAAGGCCAGTTCAGGAACCTTCCCCCCGGGACGAAAGTGATCCTCGACGTGGTGGGCACACCACGCTGGGAGACAGGCTCCGCCGACAGCCACACGCCGCCAGCCAACCCGGCTGAATTCGGCGCGTTCGTGGCGACCGTCGCAAAGCGCTTCGGACCGCGTGTAGCGGCCTATGAGATCTGGAACGAGGAGGACGCGCCCGGCTGGTGGGCGGGCGGGCCCGACCCGGCCGCCTATACCCGTCTGCTGCAGGCGACCTACCCCCAGGTCAAGGCAGCCGAACCCAATGCGACCGTGGTGCTCGGCGGACTCACCGGCAACGACTTCAGCTTTGTGGAAGGCGTCTACCAGGCCGGTGGCAAGGGCTCCTTCGACGCCGTGGGCGTCCACACCGACACGGCTTGCAACAAACTCTCGCCCTACACCTTCCTGCGCGGCACAGACAACCGTCTGATCACCGACTCGTTCCTGGCCTACCGCGAAGTCCACGCCGTGATGATGGCCAACGGCGACAACAAGCCGATCTGGATGACCGAGCTTTCCTGGCGCACAACCGAAGCCACCTGCGCTGAAGGGCATTGGGCGGGGCAGACCGCGGCAGGCGTCAGCGAGGCGCAGCAGGCCACCTACCTCTCTGAGGCCTACCACTGCATGGCCCAGGACCCCTACGTGCAGGTTGCGCTGTGGTTCCCAATCCAGGACGAAGGCGGCCTGTTCAACGGCCTGATGCGCGCCAACGGCTCGCACAAGCCCTCCTTCGACGCGATGCGCTCCTTTGCCACCGAAGGCGACAAGCTCACCGAACCATGCGGCGTGTTCACCGGGCCCACGATCACCGTGGCATCGCCACTGAATCGCGTCAACTACGAAGGCACCATGCCCATCAAAGTCTCCGCCACGAGCTCCCAGGGCGTGTTCAGGATCAGGCTTCTGATCGACGGGAAACTCATCCGCAACTACGACGGCCCCAGCTACCCCACCAAGCTCTCAGGCGAAATCAACTGGATCGGCGCCAGGTACCTCAGCCGCGGGCACCACGTGCTGACTTTCCTGGCCTTCGACAAGATGCGCAACGTCTCGCAGGTGAGCGTGTCGGTGTACCACGGCAAGCCCAGCGCCAGCCACAAGGTAAAGCGCAAGTCGCGGCGGCACGGTCTTCGCCGGCATTAGCCGCTTTGTCGCCTTCCGTATCACGGGTGATACACTGCAGGTCACGATGGCCGAGGCGAGCATCCGGGATCTGCGCAATCACGGCGGCGACATCGTCGACCGTGCTGAGCGCGGAGAGCAGATCACCATCACGCGCTCAGGGAGGGCTGTGGCGCAGTTGCGGGCGGTATCGCCTCCGGCTCTTTCCGCCGAGACCCTGCTGAGTCGCTGGCGGGGCCTGCCCCCCATGGACCCAGTGGCCCTGCGGGTTGACCTCGACCGGCTGCTGGACCCCCGCCTATGAGCGCGAGCGCCGGAATGGGCGAGGGGCGACCCGTCACGCGAGGCATCCTCGACACCTCAACGCTCATCCTCCTTGGACGCCTCGCCGACGCGACCACGCTGCCCAGCGAGCCTCTCATCACTGCTGTGACTCTCGCCGAGCTATCCGTCGGGCCGCTCGTAGCCGACGATGAGCGAGAGCGTGTGGCGCGGCAGGCCCACCTCCAGCAAGCCGAGGCCGACTTCGTCCCGCTGCCCTTCGATGCGGTGGCCGCCCGCGCATTCGGTCGAGTGGCCGCATCGCTTCGGCGCTCCAGCCGCAAGGCCACAGCACGTACATATGACGCGATGATCGCCGCCACCGCCGTCGCCAACGACCTGCCGCTCTACACCTGCAACCCCATCGACTTCAACGACATCGACGGGCTCCAGGTCATCGCGGTGCCCGTGCCGGAGTCGCCGTAAAGGCCGCGGCCCGACCGCGCTTCGGCTCTGCGCGTGCTAGCCGGTCCACTCCCAACAGCTGAGCGCCCCGGCTGGATGCTCGGCGGCGAGCGCCGCCGCGGCGGTCGGCCCCACGTCGAGATCGACGACCCAGCGCGGTCGCTCACCGGCGCCGTCGTCAGCTGCGAAGATGCCGGTGCCCAGGCACTTCGACGCGGCCTCGTGTCGCGTCCAGGACCGCAGGAACTCACGCTGGCGCTCAGCCGGATCGAGGCTCTCAATGCGCGCCGCCTCGACCGCGCCGAGGGACCGCCTGGCGATCGCCACGATATCCATCGGCCGGCGTGCCATCTCCACATCCACGCCGACCGCTCCGACTGCGCTGACGGCGTAGAGCGCGAGCGACCTGGAGTGCGCGAGGTTGAACTCGATGGGGATGGCCCGCCCCCCGCTTCGTTGCTCCGCCTCGCTTGACTGCGACGATCCTTCGAGCAGGTACGGCTTGCCGCGAGCTCCGCTGGCCAGGCGCAGTCCGCGTGGGTCCTCAGCGAGATATCTACTGAGCAGCATGCGCAGCAGGCCTCTCGAGCGCGTCCACAGCGCACGCTTGCGCTCGTCGAGGATGTCCCCCGCTCGGGCCCGCTCGGCAGCGCACAGCAGCTGAGCGAGGTCGTCGGGGATCAGGGTCAGGTCCGCTCTCCACACATGTATGGAGCCCGCCGCGAGGTGAGGCGCGCGGGGCCCAAGCGTCCACGGCGTCCCCTCGTTCGCGCGCTTCAGGCGCCCCGTCTCAAACGCGGTGCTCACTGAGGCCGAATATAGGCCAGTGCCACCTCCCAGCCGGCCCGAGCTACGAACGCGGCCCTCCCGCCCGCGCCCCGAAGGCGCGGGCGGGAGCCACATAGGGCGCTACGGCAGGTGCGCCTCAACTTCTTTGGTGAACTGCACGTGGCCTTTCACGTTGGGGTGGTAGCTTTCTTCCAGCGGGTTGGACTGGCCGTTCAGCCACTCTTCCGAGGAGCACACCGCGTGCGGTTCGAACGCTGCCCTGGGGTCGACGTAGGTGAAGCCGTGGTATTCGGCGCGGCCCTTGATCACAGCATCGAGTTTGTCCGCCGATTCGTTCATTTTCTTCTCGTTCCCCGATGTGAGGAAGTTGCCGTTGCAGGTCTTGCCTTCTTTGGTGAACAGGTGGGGATAGCCGAGCACGATCACGTGGGCTGTGGTCGCCTTCGCCCGGATGTCTTTGTACGTCGTTTCGAGCTTTCCGGGCAGTTCGTTGGCGATCTTCCGGTCGGCTGCTTCGATTTCTTCACCGCACCAGAAGTAGTACACCGCGCATTCGATGATCACGTGGCTGAAGCCAACGTCGTTGCCGCCGATCGTGATCGTCACCAGCGCGGTGCTGCTGTTCAGGTTACCGAGCTGCTTTTCGTTCACGTCGGTCGTCTTCCCGCCGCTGCAGGCTTCGAAGTTCAGCGAGTACCCCTTCTGGGAGGCGACCTTCACCGGGTAGGCTTCGGGGCCGCGCTTGCAGCTGCCCGATGATTCGTAGAACACGCGCGTCCCGACGCCCGAGGAGTATGAGTCCCCGAGTGCCACATACTGAGACGCGCTCGCTGCCGCTGCGGGCACGAGCATGCCCACGCACAACGCCACCAGACCAATGATGCGATGCGACTTCCTCATCCCTTGACCTCTCCCTCGTGCTTTTCGCTCCGCGCCGCCGCCGCCATCCCGACGGTCGTGATGCGACGCGAGCGCTAACCCGATCACACTAACCGGGCCGATGACAGGCAGTCAAGCCTTGTGGGCCGGGGTTATGCGCGGCTGGGTAAATCTGTACCCATGCGTATAGATCTCTGTGCCGATCGAGCTGTTCTTCATTCCCAAAGGCGCTTTCTGACCCCCGCGTGGGCGCGACGCCGAGGCGTGGCTGAGCGCCGAGAGCTTTGGGTCTGCCAGACGAAGACGCGTTCGAGTACCTAAGGCGCACCCCACGGACGAACGCTAGGCTAACCGGCGTGCAACTGGGTCACACAGCGGGCATACGTCTCCAGCTTGCGCGATCGATGCGGCTGGACCGCGAGGGCGCTGAAGGCCAAGCGAGGGTCGCGCTGATGGTGGGCATCGCCGGCGCCGCCGTCCTCGGCCTGCTTGGCGCCCTAGTGCGCAAAGAGCCAACGCCGCGGGGGGACGATCTCATCTACGAGAAGATGGCCGCTCATCCGTTCGGGGTTCACACATTCCCGTTCGGCTTCCGCATCGGCCTGCCGCTGCTGGTGCACCTGCTCCCGTTCGACCACACCACATCGTTCACGGTGCTGGCACTGGTGGCGGCGGGCGGCGCGGCCGCGTTCGCCTACCTGTTGATGCGCGAGCTCGGAGCGCAGCCGCGCATCGCGGCCACGCTGGCGGTGTTGATGTGCGTCTCGCCGCCGTTCCTGATCGTGCTGTTGAGGCACGGGCGCAACACCGACATCGCCACCGTGTTCTTCATGATGGCCGCCACCTACTTCGTGGTTCGCCGCAAGCGCGTGCAGCTCGCCTTGACTCTGCTGCTGGGCGCCACGGTTCGCGAAGCGGTGCTGTTCATCGCTCCCCTGGCATATGCGGTGTGGGCTGTGCGCCCATTGGACAGGCGCGCGGCCCTTGACATGCTGGCCACCGCGGCGCCCGCGGCGGTGCTCTACGCAGTGATCCGCCTGAGGGTGCAGACGGTGGGCCAGTCCCAGGTGCCCGGCTACGCAGGCTCGCTCATCGGCGAACGCTTCAAGGTGATCCGGCTGGGCCTGGAAAGCGTCTTCCGCGAGGCGCGGAGGCTGTTCACGATCTACGGGCCGCTGTGGCTGGTGGCGCCGTTGGCGCTGCGCGACATGCGCTTTGCCAGGTGCGGGCTCGTGCTGGTGCTGCTGAGCGTCCTCACGATGACCTTCGCGCTGGACTGGGGCAGGATGATCCTCCTGGCTGCGCCCGTGTTCTATCCAGCCTCCGCCTACGTGCTAACCCGGCGCCCGCGCTGGGCCCCGGCGGCCTTTGCCGCGCTGATTGCCCTGGCACTCGGCTATGCGCTCTACATGCACGTCTCGGGCGTGAAGAGCGGCATCATCGACAACCGCCCGCCGCCGTATCCGGTGCAATGACACCCTCGCCGCTCCCATGTCGACGCTATTCCGTCGACTTCAGCGACATCGACAGGCTCCAGGTCATTCCGGTGCCCCGTGCCGGAGTCGCCGTAGCCGGGTGCGGACCGACACGGTTAGAAACAGGGCTCTCATTCGGCCGGGTCTATCTGCTTTTCTTTGCATTCACAGATAGAGATGGATCAACGTCTAAGTCCCTACACGCCCGGGTCCGGTGTAAGACCTCTGAAGCTCGCCGGCCGAGGTCCAGATCTCGAAGCGTTCCAAGTACTCCTCGAGCGCTTGGCTGATGGCCGGCCGGAGCGAAGCCTGATCTACTCGGGCCTTCGCGGCGTGGGCAAGACCGTGCTGCTTCTCGAGTTTGAGACTCTCACCCGGGAGAGTGGCTGGGTCTGCAATGACGTTGAGGAGGTAGGCTCCGGCGACTTCCGTCAGACCTTCGCGGAGCTCGCGTACCAATTGTTGCTCTCGATGAGCCTTCGCGAGCGTATGCAGAAGCGTGCCAGCAAGGCCTTTGGCGTGTTGAAGTCGTTCTCGATAGGAATCCCGGGCGGCTTGAGCGCGAGGATCGATGTCGAGGCTGCGGCCGGCACAGCCGACAGCGGCGATCCTGAGCGCGACCTTGCGGTCCTTCTTGTCGAGGTTGGGCTGGTCGCAAAGAGCGGTGGCACGGGCGCGGTGTTCTTCCTCGACGAGATGCAGGGGCTCAGCGAGGCTGCACTCGCTGCAGTCTGTATGGCAATGAACCGGGTCGGCCAGCGGGAGCTACCCGTGGCGCTGGTGGGGGCAGGCCTGCCGCCGTTGCCGCGGCTCCTTCGCACGGCCAAGCCATACGCCGAGCGCATGTTCGCCTACCACGCGCTCGACCGTCTGTCGGACGCTGAGGCGCGGACCGCACTCGTGGCACCCGCGGGCCAGCACGGTGTCACATATGAGCCCGAGGCGGTCGAACTCATCATTGAGGCGTCAGCCGGATATCCACATTTTATTCAGGAGTATGGGCGGGTGCTCTGGAACGAGGTGGAGCAATCGCCAATCAAGGCGGCGGACGTTGAAGGTGCGCGGGCGCTCATCGACGAGGCGCTCGACCGCCGCTTCTTCAAGGACCGCTTTGAGATGGCCTCTGATGCTGAGCAGCGTTACTTGGCAGCGATGGCTGAGGTGGGGGATGGCGCGGTTCGGACAGCTGAGGTCGCGGCGCACGCGGGGTACAAAGACAGCGCCAGCGCGTCAGTCGTACGGGATGCGTTGCTTCGGAAGGACCTTGCCTACAGCCCGAAGCGCGGGCTGATCGACTTCACCGTGCCGCTGTTTGGCGGGTATCTGAGGCGCCAGCATCCGCCGTCGAGCTTCGAGGACGAGTAGCCCGTCCGAGGTCTATAAGTATTTATCTACGAACAGAGATAGATGCGGGCCTGGCCTGACCTGCCTCGCCGAACGGTCCCCGTGCAGCAGCCCGCCGGTCACACGCCTGCGTCGCCCAGCGCGTCGTGGCGGACCCCGTTCCCCCGCCGACGGCTACCCTTCCTCGCCAGATGCCCACCCTCCAAACCCGCCTCCCGGGGCTGATCGTGATCGAGCCGGCGGTATACGGCGATGACCGCGGCTTCTTCACCGAGACCTACCGGCAGGAGCACCACGAGCGCTGGGGCCTGCCCGCGCAGGAGCGCTTCGTGCAGGACAATCACTCGCGCTCCACGCGCGGGGTGGTGCGCGGGATGCACTTCCAGGTGGGCGCCGGCGTGGCCAAGCTGGTGCGCTGCGCGCGCGGGCGGATCGTGGACGTGGCTGTGGACCTGCGCCGGGGCTCGCCCACCTACGGCCAGTGGGAGGCTGTGGAGCTCGACGATGAGGCCATGCGCGCGCTGTATGTGCCGGTGGGCTTCGCCCACGGCTTCTGCGTGCTCAGCGACGTGGCGGACGTGCTCTACAAGCAGACCGCCTACTACAACCCCGAGGTCGAACGGGGCATCGCCTTCGACGACCCCGACGTGGCCATCCAGTGGCCGCTGCCGGCCGCCGAGCTGATCGTCTCAGAGCGCGACGCGGCCGCCCCCCGGCTCAGCGAGATCGCAGACGAGCTGCCGTTTCGGTGGCATCCTTAAGCAGCGATGGCATCCTCGCTAAAGCGCCTGCGCGAGCGCACCAACGGCTACACGGTCACACCCCAGCAGTACTTGCGCATCGCCTACGCGGCGCTCGTTGCGCTCACCCTGATCGTGCTCACCGGCGCCGCCGTGCGCCTCACCGGCTCGGGCCTCGGCTGCCCCACCTGGCCGAAGTGCTACGGCAGCCTCTACCCGCCGCTCAACAGCCACGCGGTGATCGAGTTCTCAAACCGGCTGATCAGCTTCCCGGTGGTGCTCGCCGCGGGCTTCGCCTGGCTTGGCGCGCTGCGCCGCCGCCCCTATCGCCGCGATCTCGTGCGCCTCGGCGCGCTGCTGCCCCTGGGCGTGGTGGCGCAGGCGGTGCTGGGCGGCTTCACGGTCAAGGGCGCGCTTGACTACGGCTGGGTGATGGGCCACTTCGCGCTGTCGATGCTCATCCTGCTGGCCGCCGTGCTGCTGGTGTGGCGCGCGCGCAGCGAGCCCGACGCCGTGGGCGAGCGCGCCCAGGCCTCCATCGCACCTGCTGCGACGGAGCTCACAGCCGACCGCACGCTGGTGCTGTGGTCGCGGGCGCTCGTGGCGCTGGGCGGCCTCACGCTGTTTGCGGGCACGGCTGCCACCGCCGCCGGCCCGCACGCGGGAGGCTCCCCGGGGCAGAAGATCAACCGCCTGAGCTTCGACGGCAGGGGCACCATGGATTTCGTGATCCACCGCCACGGGGAGATCGCGCTGGCGTTCGGCCTGGCCTCGGTGGGCCTGTGGTGGCTGGCGCGCCGCCGCAGCGCGCCCGAGCGCGTGCAGCGCCCGCTCACGGTGCTGTGCGTGCTGCTTGCGCTGCAGGGCGTGGTGGGCCTCGACCAGTACAAGACGCACCTGCCCACACAGCTCGTGTGGGTGCACGTGACGCTCGCCTGCTGTTCCTGGATAGCAGTGGTTTGGGCCGCTCTCGCAGCGGGCCCGCTGGCTGCGCGCAGGGCCGTGGAGGCCACTGGAAGGGCCGTTGACGGGCCCATTAGGCCTGTGGCGCCGCTCAAGTTCCCCGGAAATTAGGCTTCTCAGCTCGGTGGAATCGGGGTTTGGCGGTGTCGTCGTCCTTGGTAGCGGTTAGCCTGCTCGGAGCAACGACACTCGAGAAGGGAGTGGCATGACCAAGAACGAGCTAGCCGAGCAGGTCGCGGAGCGCACTGGACTGGCCGCCAGCCAGGCCCGGCAGGCGGTGGAGGCGGCGATCGAGGTGGTCTCCGACGAGCTGGCCGCTGGAGGTGAGGTCGCGCTTGCCGGCTTTGGCAAGTTCAGCGTCAGCCACCGCGCGGCACGGCAGGGGCGCAACCCCTCCACAGGCGAGACCATCAACATCGCAGCGTCCAAGGCAGCGAAATTCTCGGCTGCGAGTGCGCTGAAGAAGCGCCTCAACGGCTGAGACCCCGCGGCGAAGATCCCGCGTCACCGGCTCGTGACGGGCCGGTGACCTCCGGGCCGACCAACTGCAGCGAAATCCTTACCGGTCGGTAACCCCGTGTTTAGGGATGGGCGAAAGGCTTGCTCCACGTGCCCCCTCCCCCCCACAAGCGAGGTGCCAACCGTGACACGCCAAGATCGCCTTCCCCAGCGCATCTCGTCCGCCTACGGCTCGCTGGCCGCCTTCTACAGCGCGGACGCGCGTCGCATCGGCTCACGCGAGCACGACGTGGGGCTGTGGTGGCGCGAAGCCGCCGAGGGGCCGTTGCATCGCGCGGCCTGGGTGCGCGACACCGGCGAGCTCTACCTCGTGCACCTCGGCCCCCGCTCCGCTGGGGGAGGCGCTGTGGAGGTGCTGGCGGTGCTGGATGACCGCAACAGCCTCGACCGCGCCCTGGCGGGCTGGCGCGAGCGCTGCGGAGAGCCGGGCTCACTCGGCTGGCTGCGACAGCGATCGGCAGCGCTCGCCGCGCCGCACAGGCGCTCAGCGCAACCCGCGCGAGCGCGGAAAGCGCGGCAGCCCGTCGTCCGGGATCTCCTCCCAGGGCGCGGCCGAGGCGACGAACTGGCGGTACTGCGCTCGTATCAGCGGGTCGCCGTCGAGCGTGCCCAAGCGCACAGCAACCTCCTCATCTGACAGAGGATCGCCGCTGAACAGCGCAGACCCGCAGGTGGCGCAGAACAGCTTGGGGATGCCCTCGGGTGGCTGGAAGGCCCGCAGAAGCTCTGCGCCTTTCAGCAGGCGGAAGCCCTCACGGGGCACGCGGCCGTTGATCGAGGAGCCGGTGCCGGTGCGGCGCTGGCAGTGGGTGCAGTGGCAGTAGCCAGCCGACCTGAACGGCGCTGAGATCTCATAGCGCACCGCTCCGCACAGGCAGCCGCCCTGCAGCGGGCTGGAAGGCGAGGGCGGCGAGGGCGCATCGGACATCGCCACCCCATCCTAGGTCCCCGGTGGACGTTCGTTTGATGTGTCGCATCGCATGCGTGATCTTTTGTTGCGAGGAGCGTCCCACCGTTGTCCCCCCAACCACTGCCGGCCCCACCCGGCACGAGGAGGTTGCGCACATGAGACGGATCTATTTGATTGCGGTGACCGCCGGCGCGCTGGCGCTTGTGGCGCCGGGGATCGCCTCGGCCCACCACGGCTCCCGCCATCACGCACGCCACGCAAAGCGCTCCCACAGGGCGCACCCCACCGTGCTGCTGTTCGGGAGCCTCGGCTCAGCCGCAGGCTCGAGCGGCACCTCCAGCTCTGGCCCCCAGGGCGGATCGGGCACGCCTAAGCGTTCCTCCCCGAGCTCAACGGGCGAAACGGCGGGCACCGTCACCTCGTTCACCGGCGGCGTGCTCACGATCACCCTCACCGACGGCACCGTGGTCAGCGGCAAGGTGACCGAAAGCACCGAGATCCAGTGCCAGCCGGCCACACCCGCCGGTGGGGATGACGGAGGCGATGAATCCAGCGGCTCCGGGGACGCGGGCTCCGAAGGTGGCCCCTCAGGCTCCTCCGGCAGCAGTGACGCCCATGCGGCCAGCGCCGACGAAGGCGAAAAGGGCTCCGATGACGGCCAAGACGGGGAAAAGGGCGGCGAAGACGACGGTGCGAGCACGCGTTGCACCGTGGCGGCGCTCGTCCCGGGCGCTGTGGTCCGCGAGGCCGAGCTGAGCGTGAGCAGCGCGGGCGCAGTGTGGGATCGCGTCGATCTGGTCCAGTAGTCAGGGGGAACGCGACGCTCGAGCGTGGGGCTGGCCGCGGGGCCGGCCCCACGTGCGTCGCAGGATCCTCCACCCCGAGGGTTGGCCACATGCGCCAGGGCGGCTAGATTGTCGGCAGGCAAGCAGGCAGGCCAATTACCTTCGGGGGTCTCTGCGGTGAGCGGGGCTGGTGTAAGGCGGTTGTCGATCGGGCGGGCGCGCCGGTGAGCCCGCGGGTGTCCACGCGCCTGCTGGCCACGCAGAGCGACCAGCGACTGCTGGAGCTGATGGCCAAAGGTCACGAGCGGGCCTTCGAGGCGGTGGTGCACCGCTACCGTCGGCCGCTGCTCGCCTACTGCCGACGTATGGGCCTGGCCGACTCGCGCGCCGAGGATGTGCTCCAGCAGTCGCTGCTGAAGGCATGGCTGGCGCTCTGCGGGGGCACCGAGGTGCGCGAGCTGCGGCCTTGGCTCTACCGGATCGTGCACAACAACGCGGTCAACCTGATGCGTAGCGCGCCCGAGGAGCGAGGCCTGCTCTCCGACGCCGCCTGCGCCGAGCTTGCGGCTGTGGACTCCCCGTTCGAGCACAGGCTCGCGGCGCGAGACGCGCTCGTGGACGTGGCTGCGCTGCCCCCGATGCAGCGCGACGCGATCCTCCTCACGGCGGTGGATGGCCGCTCACACCAGGAGGTGGCAAGCGCCCTCGGCGTCAGCCACGGCGCGGTCCGTGGCCTGCTCTACCGCGCGCGTGCCACGCTGCGCAGCGCGGCAGCGGCCGTCGTCCCGCAGCCACTCATCGACTGGGCCTCCGGTAGCGCCAGCAGAGCTGGCCCAACCGCCGCGAGAATCGCCGCGCTCTCCGCCTCAGGCGGCGGCGACGCGGGCGGAGCGCTGTTGAAGGGCGCGGCCGTTGCCGCCGGCGCTGCGCTGGCCGCCGGAGCTGTGCTCGTGCCGGCGCATCGCCTTGCAGGACGCCCGCACGACGCCACCAAGCTCTCGATCTCGACGCAGGCCGCACTCCGCGCCTCGCCGGGGGCCTCCGGCGGAGCGCAGGGCGCAGCTGCGCGGGGCGCCGGGGGCGCAGCCGCGGCCGGCGGGGCGCGCTCACGCCTCATACCCGTGGCGAGCATCGGTCCGGTGAGCCCTGCCACCCCGGCGCACCGGGCGCCGGTCTTGCGTCCTCGGTCTGTTGGGTCCCCTGTGGCGAGCACGCCGGGCGCCCAGGTGGTGAGCCCAGGCGTCGCTCCCAACGGTGGCGGCGCGGTCGGCACGGCGGCCGGCGCCGGGCATGTGGTCGAAGCGCCTCCCGCCGGCGGCCCGGGCGGCGGGGCTCCAGTTGGCGGGTCAGAACCTCCCCCAATAAGCAAGCCCGAAGGCGGAACCCCACCGCCGCAGGGTGAAGAGCCGGCGGGCGAGTCGGGCGATGGCAGCCCGACGCCCGAAGCCGAACGCAAAGAACGCGAAGCCGAAGAAGCGCGCGAACTCAAACAGCGCGAAGAAGAGCTGGCTCACGAGTAAGCCGAACGCGAAGCTCAAAAATACCCCTGATACTCATTTCGAAACACGTCTCGCCCGGGCACAGGCGCTTTCACGACTTGTTCACAACGACGCAGCGCGACCTTCCTTAGGGTTGGCGCCAGCCCGGCCACCCACGCCTGGGTCACGGCCGAGCGTCGTGGCCACTCGCTCACGAAGGAGAGTGCTCGCCATGCCCGAGATCCGCAACGCTCCGTGTCCCTCCCAGCGCACGCCACGATCGATCAAGCACCTTCTGCTGCTTGCCGCGCTCACCGTGTCGGGGGCGCTTGCAGCTGCCGACTGCGCGCTCGCAGCTGGGCCTGCAGTGCCGGCTGGCTTCACCATCACGAGGATCGCCGGGGCGCCCGCTGGCGCGACCAACTGTGACGACCTCGCGCGCCTGGACGGCCACATCTTCATCACCTGCCAGAACGCCACGCTGAGCACCGGAGGGGGCGGCAACAGCACCATCGCCGAGTACACCGATGAAGGCACCCTGCTCAACACCTGGTCGCTGACCGACAAGGCCGACGGGATGGGCGCGGACCCGTTCCATCACCGCCTGATCGTCACGCTCAACGAGGACGCCAGATCGCACCTGGTGACGATCGCGCCCTCCGAACCAGCGGGCCAGCAGATCACCAACTACAACTACTCGCCCGGCGCGCCGGGATCCACAGCCACAACCGGCGCGCTGCACACCGGCGGCGGCACCGACTCGGTGAGCGTTGATAGCCGCGGCTACATCTACATCACCGCCTCCCACGCCGCCGTGCGCACGGGCACCGCGGTGTACCGGGTGGTGCTCACGCCCCCGGCCACGCCCGGCGGGACGGGCACAGCGACGCTCAACGCCACCTACCTCGACAACGCCACTGCCGCCAACGCCAACGGTGGAGGCACGGTGAAGCTGTCACTCGGCGACGTGGACTCGGGCGCGATCGTGCCCCAGACGAGCCCGTTGTACGCGGGCGACTTCGTGATCGACGATCAGACCGCGCTGCTGTTGGTGTTCGCCCGCAACATCGACGCGGGCACCGGCCTCACCGCGCTGAAAACGCCGTTCGGGCTCGATGACATCCGCTGGAGCACAGCCGACAACGGCACCATGTACGTGGTGGACAAGGGCGCGCCCGTGACCGCCGGCGTGTCTTACATCTACAAGGTCACCGGCCCATTCGTGCCGGGCGTGGCCTATGCCTCCAGCGACGGCCTGCCCGAACAGGTCGACAAGGTCAACCTGGCCACGGGAGCGCTCACGCCGTTCATCACCGGCCTCACGCTCGCCAAGGGGCTGCTGTACGTGGACCCCGCGGGCGCGGACGTGCCCGCCTCGGTGGGTCCGGCCTCGGCGAGCACCGCCACGATCACGTCGGCAGCAGCGGTATCGAGCACGACCAGCGACAGCGACACGCTGCCGATCGTGCTCGCGATCGTGAGCCTCGCTCTGCTGCTGGTGCTCGGCGGCTATCTGCTCAGCCGCTCGCCTCGCACCCCCTGACGGGCGCGAGCGAGCGAGGGCGCGCCGCTTCAGGAGTAGGGAAGCGGCGCGTACACGTCAATCCGCAGTGGCCCCGAGGGGAACGCGGTGGCGTGCACCGTGAAGGCGAGGTAGCGGCGGCCGCGGTAGCGCAGGGAGCCTTCGCGGGGTGCTGCCGGCGGGGCCGGTCCGAGACTGTTCATCACCACCTTGCCACCGCTGTGCATCACCACCCGCAGGCCAGCCAGCCGGTTGGCGAGTAGCAGGTAGCCGAGGTCATCTTGGATCGAGAGCACGAAGCTGCCGACGGTGGAGCTGCCGAGCCGCAGCGGGGCATATCTCGGACCGAGCACATGGGGACCGCCCACGTCCACCAACACGTGTCCTTTGACGAGGATCCGCAGGCGCACCACATGCTGGTTGAGCAGGTGGTCCACAGCCAGGCGGGCAGCAGAGCGATCACGCCGCGCCACCGCTCTGAGCAGGGCGGGGTCGCGCTGAACCCGCTCGATCTGCACCGCCGCGCGCGGTCCGATCTCCTCGAGGTAGATGAGGTTGGCGACGCGCTCGAGCGTGTGCAGGAGCGTGCGCTCGCTCGAGCCGGCGCACAGGTGCGTGGTGCGCGCGTGCGGGAGGAGCAGGTAGATGCGCTGCGCGCCCGAGGGGAAGACCTTGACGGGGATCGAGGTGTAGTCGTATTTGCTCCCTGCCAGGGTGATGCTTCCCTGGGCCGGCAGCCGCTGTGGGGCGAGGGCCAGGAAGCCTCCGGAGCTGTGGTCTCCGGCCTGGATGGCGAGCATCCCGTCGGTGATCGCCTGCGCCTGCTCGCGGAAGCGAGCGTCTGACCACACGCTCATGGTGGAGCTGCCAACCGGCTTGCCAGCGGCACCCGGCACCGTCCCGCTGACCGGTGCGATCGCGTCGGTGGGGCCCACGTTGGCGAGCACCCTGCCGCCGCGAGTCACGCGGAGGTTCGTGAGGCGCCCGCTAGCGAGCACCCCTTCGGCCGCGCTCCGCGCTGCTACGGGGTCGTTGCGTTCCACCGCTCTGCTCAGCGCCGCTGAAGTGACGATGAAGTGCTTGGCGGTGGCCGCCGCGTCGCCCGCCAGCCCCTCCGAGTACACGTGGCCCAGCACGCGGCGCAGCCCGCCCATTACCGCCGCTGAGCATCCCGTGGGAGCCGCCACCAACGCCGTGTCCGCATCGGCGTGAGCAGCGTCTGCGTCGTTGCGCGGCGGCAGCCCGCTCCCCCCAAACCCGAGCTGCCAGATCAGGATCCCGCCAACCGCCAGCACCACCGCAATCGCCGTCCGGGCACCCACCGCACCCCTGCCCGCCATCGCAGCCACGCGCGGCACTCTACCGTCGAGTCACCCCCGCGCGACCGAGGACAAAGCCGGACCGGGAGACACTCCGTGTCCCCGAACCGGCCAGCGCCGGCTATCGGGCCTCAGCCGCAGCCAGTGTTGTTACCGCAGCTGCAGCAGGTGTAACAAGACCCCGTCCGCTGCATCATCCCCCCACACTGGCTGCAGGCGGGGCCGAGGTCGAGCCCTTGCAGGCGCGCGGGCACCACCGGCGGGAGGTCGGTGAGCGCGCTCGTTGGCGCAGCTGATGCCTGCGCCTGCATCGCCGCAGCCGACTGCGTGTCCTCGGGCTGTGTGGTGGTCGGCCCTGCGGTGGTCGGCCCGGCCGTGTCGCCGCCGTAGGTCAGCGCGTCCTGGGCCGCTTTGCGAGCGCGCACCTCGGGTGTGAGTATGCCGAGCTCCTCCTGCGCGTCGGTGTCCAGGAAGCGGGACGCCAGCCAGCGCATGATGTAGTCGGGCATGGACTTGGCGAACGGGATCTCGGGGTTGCCGGTCACGCCCTCGGGCTCGAAGCGCATGTAACTGAACTTCTGTACGAGCGTTTCCAACGGCACCCCGTACTGCAGGGCGATGGAGATGGCGGTGGCGAAGGAGTTCATCATCCCGCGCAGCGTGGAGCCCTCCTTGCCGATGTCGGTGAGGAAGATCTCGCCCACGGTGCCGTCCTCGTACATGCCCGCGGTGATGTAGCCCTCGTGACCGGCGATGGAGAACTTGTGCGTGATCGACTGGCGCTCGCGCGGCATCCGGTTGCGCTTGGGGCCCGCGTCGGCCAGCGCCTTGGCGACCGCCTCGGCCACGATCTCCTCCACATCGGCGGGCGCGGCCTGCTCCTTTTGCGCGTCGGTGCGCAGCGCCTGCGCGGTCTTGGAGCCGTCGCGGTAGATCGCGAGCGCCTTGATGCCGAGGCGCCAGGCCTGGATGTAGGCGTCGGCGATGTCCTCAACGGTTGCAGCCTGGGGCAGGTTCACGGTCTTGGAGATGGCGCCGGAGATGAACGGCTGCACCGCGCCCATCATCTTCAGGTGGCCCATGTGCGAGATCGCGCGCTCGCCCACCGCCACGTCGAACACCGGCAGGTGCTCATCCTTGAGCGCGGGCGCGCCCAGGATCGTGCCGTGCTCGGCCAGGTGCGCCTCGATCTGCTCGACCTCCTGGTCTGAGTAGCCGAGCGTCTGTAGTGCCAGCGGCACGGTGCGGTTGACGATCGTCATCTGCCCGCCGCCAACGAGCTCCTTGAACTTGACCAGCGAGAAGTCGGGCTCCACGCCGGTGGTGTCGCAGTCCATCAGGAAGGAGATGGTGCCGGTGGGGGCGAGCACGGTGGCCTGCGCGTTGCGGTAGCCGAGCTGCTCGCCGAGCTCCACCGCCTCGTCCCAGGAGCGCCGCGCGGCAGCCAGCAGCTCGGCGTCGCGGCCGGTCTCCTCGGGAATCTCATACGAGGCGTCGCGGTGCATGCGCATCACGCGGTTGTGCTCCTCGCGGTTCTCTGTGTAGTGCTCGTAGGGGCCGAGCGCTCCCGCCACCTCCGCCGAGCGCCGGTAGGCCCTGCCGGTCATAAGCGCCGTGATCGCGGCCGCCGCCGCGCGACCCTCGTCGGAGTCGTAGGGCATGCCGTTGCTCATCAGGTAGGCGCCGAGGTTGGCGTAGCCCAGCCCGAGCTGGCGGAAGGCGCGCGCGTTTACGCCGATCTCCTCGGTGGGGTAGCTGGAGGGCCCCACGATGATCTCCTGGGCGAGCAGCACGATGTCCACCACGTGCTCGAAGGTGGCGACGTCAAGTGTGCCGTCGGCGCGGCGGAGCTTCATGAGGTTGAGCGAAGCGAGGTTGCACGCGGAGTTGTCCACGTGCATGTACTCCGAGCACGGGTTGGACGCGTTGATCCGGCCGCTCACCGGGGAGGTGTGCCAGCGGTTGATCGTGGTGTCGTACTGCACGCCTGGGTCCGCGCAGCGCCATGCCGCCTCTGCGATCTCGCGCATCAGCTCGCGCGCAGGGATCGGCTCGCCGACCGGCTCGCCGGTGGTGCGGGCAATCAGCCGCCACTCGCCGTCCTCCTCCACCGCGCGCATGAACTCGTCGGTGATGCGCACCGAGTTGTTGGCGTTCTGGTACTGGATCGACTTGAAGCCGTCGCCGTCGATCGACATGTCAAAGCCCGCGTCGCGCAGCGCGGCAGCCTTGTCCTCCTCGTTGGCCTTGCACCAGATGAACTCGCGGATGTCGGGGTGATCCACGTCGAGCACCACCATCTTGGCCGCGCGGCGGGTCTTGCCGCCGGACTTGATGGTGCCCGCCCAGGAGTCCGCGCCGCGCATGAACGACACCGGCCCGGATGCTGTGCCGCCCTTGGCCAGCGGCTCCATGGAGCCACGGATGTTCGACAGGTTGATGCCCGAGCCGGAGCCGCCCCTGAAGATCATCCCCTCCTTGGTGTTCCACGAGAGGATCGACTCCATCGTGTCGTCCACGCTGAGGATGAAGCAGGCGCTGCACTGCGGGCTCTCCTCAAAGCCCACGTTGAACCACACGGGCGAGTTGAACGCGGCGAGCTGGTTGAGCAGGATGTGGGTGAGCTCGTGGTTGAACGCGCGTGCGTCCTCTTCGCTTGCGAAGTAGCCGCCGGAGCGGCCCCAGCCGGTGATCGTGCCGGCCACGCGGCCGATCATCTCCTTGACGGAGTGCTCGCGCTGGGGCGAGCCGAGCTGCCCGCGGAAGTACTTCTGCGCGACGATGTTGGTGGCGTTCTGCGACCAGCTCTTGGGGAACTCCACGTTCTCCTGCTCGAACGCCACGCGGTCGCCGTGGCCGATGTGGGCGTTGCGCAGCTCCCACTCGACGGTGTCGAACGGATGCACGCCGGGAGTGGTGAAGAAGCGATCGATCGACAGCGCCTGACCGGGCGCTGCGCCGTGGGAGATGTTTGTCTGCTGGACTGGGTTCATCGACCTTCCTCCTCTGCCGCGCCGGCGCCGTGACGCCCACTGAAAGCTGTTTGTTGGGGTCGCGAATGGTCGCTCTTGGATCGGACGGAACCGCGGTGGCCGGGACCTCTGATTTTAGAGCTTGGCGGGCTCCGTCCTGCGCCTAGCGCCCGAGCCGGATCCAGTCCCCGAGTTCGGCCCAGGTGGCCGATGCGCGGTGGCCCGCCTCGGCCATCGAATGCCTCAGCGACAGCGTCCAGCGCGGCTCCCAGGCGGTCATGCGCGCCACCGCCCAGGCGGCCGCGCAGAGCGCCACGAGCGCAGCCGCGAGGGCCAGCGCGATCGCCGCGCCAGAGGTGCCGCCGGCGTGGCTCGGCTGCCGCCGCAGCACGATCGTGCCGAGCGTTTGGCTTGCCCCCGGCTGCGCGGGCACGGCCGATCCCGAAGGGGCGCCCGCGAGGCCGGTTGCGGGCGGCGCAGTCGTCTGCCCGGCCGGCGCGGTGGTGGCGGTCGCGGGCACGGTCGTGGGCGTCGAGGCGAGCGGCTTGGCGGCGGTGACGGTGGCGGGCGGGGCGGCGGTGCCGCCGGCAGCGGGCACCGTGTTGAGGCCCGGCCCGCCTTCTGCGCCCAGCGCGGGCGGGACCGGTGCCAGGCAGGCCAGCGCGATCGCGGCGCTCGTCGCGCCGAGCCAGGGCGCGCGCAGGCGGAGTCGCTGCAGGGTGGTGAGCATGCTCGCGCCCATGCTAGTGGCGGCCCTCGGCGGAGAGGCCCAGTCCATCGAGCTGGGCCAGAGCGAGCGACAGCACCTCCCCGGGCGCTCCGCGGGCGTCGATCACGCGGATCCGCGCGGGCTCCTCGCGGGCAAGCTGCTCGTAGGCGGCGGCGATGGCGGCGAAGAAGCCATCGCCCTCGCGCTCCAGGCGGTCGGGCGCCTCCGCGCGCTCGAGCTGGCGCGCGCGTCCCTCGGCGGGCGGTATGCGCAGCAGCAGCGTGCGGTCGGGCTGCAGACCGCCGGTGGCGAACATGTTGATGGTGCGCACCTCTGCTATCCCCAGGTTGCGGCCCGCGCCCTGGTAGGCCAACGAGGAGTCGGTGAAGCGGTCCAGCAGCACCACCGCGCCCTCAGCCAGCAGCGGCTCGATCTGCTCCTGTACGAGCTGCGCGCGCGCCGCCGCGTACAACAGCGCCTCCGCGCGTGGGGACACCGCGAGGCGGGGGTCCTTAACGAGATCTCGGATGCGCTCTGAGACCTCCACGCCGCCCGGCTCGCGCAGCAGCTCCACGCGCGCGCCACCCTCGCGCAGCGCGTCGGCGAGGCCGGCGGCGAGCGTGGACTTGCCTGCGCCGTCGAGCCCCTCGATGGTGATCAGCCTGCCGCGGGCCACGCGCGCACCGTACAGACGCGCCGCCGCGAGCGCAGCGCCACGGGCGGGGGCTAGCATGGCCGCATGAGCGTGGCCGAGCGAGAACCGCAGCAGGCGGGCGCGCGCGTGGCCGAGGCGCTGCCGGGGATCGACGCGCATCCGCACGCGCAGGCGGTGCTCGGGCCGGCGCTGCCGCCGCACGGCAGCCCTTCTCACGCCTACCTGTTCCACGGCCCGGCGGGCTCGGGCAAGCGGGCGATCGCGCGCGCGTTTGCGGCGGCGCTGCTCGCGGACGGCTCGCGCGATCCGCAGGGGGTGGCCGAGCGTGTGCGGCGGGAGGCGCACCCGGACCTGACGTGGGTGAGGCCGTCGGGCGCGGCGGAGATGCTGGTGTCTGACATCGAGGAGCCTGTTGTGGCCGCGGCGACGCGCACGCCGTTTGAATCCTCGCGGCGCGTGTTCGTGATCGAGGCTGCCGAGCGGATGAACGATCAGACGGCCAATCGGATGCTCAAGACGCTGGAGGAGCCGCCCGCTTTCGTTCACCTGCTGCTGCTTAGCGACCGCCGCGAGGACGTGCTGGCGACGATCGCCTCGCGCTGCCTGCAGGTGCGCTTTGACCCGCTGGCCCCAGCGCGGGTGGCTGAGGGCCTGGTGGGCGTGGATGCGCAGCAGGCGCTGGCGTGCGCGCGCCTGGCCCAGGGCGATGCTGCCCTCGCCGCGCGGCTTGCGACAGCGGAGGGCGCTGCGCTGCGGGCGGGCGGGGAGGGGTTTGCGCGCGCTGTGCTCGCGGGCGCGGTGGAGCCGAGCGCGTGGATGGGGCTGCTGGAGACCGCGCGGGCGGCGGCAGCGCGGGTGGGGGAGCAGGCACAGGAGCAGCTGGCTGAGCAGCTCGAGCTGGTGCCCAGCAAGGAGCGCAAACGCTATGAGCGCGAGGCGCTCGAGGCCAGGCGGCGGGGCGAGCGGCGCGTGCGCACCCACACGCTCGACCTCGCCCTGCGCCTGGCTGAGCTGTGGCTGCGCGATGTGCTGTGCGTGTGCGAAGGCGCGACCGCGCTGGCGCTGGCCGGCGACCGCGCGCAGGTGCTCGCAGACGACGCCGCGGGCCGTAAGGCAGCTCCGCTGCGAGCTGCTATCGCGCTCGTGGGCGACACGCGCCTGAGTCTGTCGTTGAACGTCTCAGAAGAGCTCGCGCTGGAGGCGCTGGCCTACCGGCTGGCGGGCCTGCTCGCCGCCTGAGCCGCCACGCGGCGCCGATCACCAATCGGCAACAGCAAAGTCACGGCCTGACAACGACTGGCCTCGGTCGCGCGGGGAGGGTAACGCGCAACGGCTCCGGCACCGATCCGGGGACCCAATCAGCGACCAAGGAGAACAAGAATGCAACGCAAGCGCACGGCATCGGCGCTTCTGGCAGTGCTGGCGATCTCCGCGGGGGGCGGCGCTGCCGCCGCGCAGCCGGGGCCGGCCGGCGCCGCAGCTCATGCCTCGACAAGCAGTGGCGAACGACCCACGTCCACGCCGATAAAGCACGTGGTGGTGATCTTCGGGGAGAACGTGTCCTTCGACCACTACTTCGGGACCTACCCCAACGCGGCGGGCGCCGACGGCCAGCCGTTCAAGGCGGCCAAGGGCACGCCTGCGGTCGTCGGGCTGCCTCCGGCTACGAGCGAATCGCTGCCGCCGAGCCTGCGCCATGGCGAGAACCTGCTGTTCAGCAACCCCAACTCCGCGCGGCCGCTGCGCCTGGACAGCAGCCCCACCGGGCTCTCCGGCAACCCGGGCGGCCAGCTCACCTGCGACCAGAACCACAACTACAGCGACGAGCAGCAGGCATTCGACGAAGGCAAGATGGACCGTTTCGTGCAGAGCCTGGGCAACGGCGGCGGAACCTCGCCGTTCGGAGCGCCGTGCAGCGCGAGCACGGTGATGGACTACTACGACGGCAACACGGTGACCGGGCTGTGGAATTACGCCCAGCGCTACGCCATGAGCGACAACTCGTTCGGGACCACGTTCGGGCCGTCATCGCCGGGCGCCATCAACCTCGTGGCGGGAACCACCGGCAACGTGGACACCGCACACGAGGCCAACAACCCGTCGATCGCCACCTCCACCGCGCCCAACGCCGACCTGACCGCCAACGGGCTGGGCGGCTACTCGCTGACAAACGATGCGCAGCCCTACTGGGACGACTGCTCCACGCGCAACGCCGTTGCCCTGTCGGGCAGCAACATCGGCGACCGGCTCAACGCCGCGGGTCTCTCATGGGGCTGGTTCGAGGGCGGCATGCGGCCCAGCGCGAGCTATCAGGAAGCGCTCGTGGCCACGGGCAACAGCGGCCAGTCCACGAGCACGTTCACGCCCAACGAGTTCAAGGCCTACTACGCGAACGCCGAACACCGTCCGGCGCACTCCAGCAACCAGGCGAACTGCAGCAACGTCCACCCGGTAGGCGTGGGTCTCGGCGGCGCCGGCCAGTGGGGCTACAAGGACGACTACATCGCCCACCACGAGCCGTTC